>Ga0247818_10000004_pt1 | contig 201878 bp, 150 predicted proteins | sample 13C_Glucose_Day1_FD_192424 | JGI IMG/M metagenome (GOLD analysis project Ga0247818, IMG submission 192424) | Soil microbial communities from agricultural site in Penn Yan, New York, United States - 13C_Glucose_Day1 | ecosystem: Environmental > Terrestrial > Soil > Agricultural land | place...
CCGATTCGCCCTATGCCGCCTGGATTGGACGTAGCGAGCAAACCACCGAGCAGTTGAGTGCCACCCTGGCCAGGCGGATTGCCGCGACGCTTGGAGAAAGTGCTCCTGTTACAGGACAGGCATTACCAGCGTTGTGGCACTGGGCGTTCTTTCAGCCCGCGGTAGCGGAGGAGGGACTGGGAGAGGATGGCCACCCCGCCAGGGGGGGCATTCTACCCCCAGCGCACAACCGCAACAGGATGTGGGCCGGTGGCCGTGTGGAAATCCATGAACCGTTACGCGTCGGTACTGACGCTACCCGCACCACGACGGTACTGCGAATCGAAGAAAAAGCCGGCCGTACCGGCTCACTACTGTTCGCGACCCTTCGTCACGATTACGTGCAAGAAGGGCGGCTGGCGATTCGAGAAGAGCAGGACATCGTCTATCGCGAACCTTCGCCCCCCAAACCCGGCAGCGGTGATGCGCTACCCCTGGCCGGCTGGCAAGAAACGATAACGCCGACGCCGACCCTGTTGTTCCGTTTTAGCGCCGTGACGTTCAACGCTCATCGTATTCACTACGACTGGCCTTACGCAACGCAAGCCGAAGGCTATCCGGGCTTGGTCGTGCACGGTCCATTGATTGCGATTCTCAATCTGCGCGCCTTCTGCCGTGCCAATCCACAGGCGACGGTGCGTCGCTTTGAATATCGCGGTCAACGACCGCTTATCTCGCCCCAGCCCTTTTCCGTTGGCGGGCGCCTCTATGCGCCCGGCAAGGCTGAACTATGGGCAGGTAATGACGCAGGAATAGCGCAGCGCGCCGAACTGACTTTCGACTGAATCTCCCAGTATCCGATAACAAGAATCGAGGACACCCGATGAACCCCAACAGTGACGAACTCAATGCGATCCGTGAAGGTGTGCGCGCGTTGTGCGCCGAATTCGATGCCGCTTACTGGCGTGGGATCGATGAGAAAAAAGGCTTCCCGGAAGCCTTCGTCGAGGCGTTGACCAAGGCTGGTTGGCTGGCGGCGATGATCCCGCTGCAATACGGCGGCTCGGGCCTGGGCCTGGCCGAAGCCTCAGTAATCCTGGAGGAAGTGAACCGTTGCGGCGGCAACTCGGGCACCGTGCACGGGCAGATGTACAACATGTTCACCCTGTTACGTAACGGCAGTGATGCACAAAAAAGCTACTACCTGCCGAAACTGGCCAGCGGCGAACTGCGCCTGCAGTCGATGGGCGTGACCGAGCCAACCACCGGCACTGACACCACCAAGATCAAGACCAGCGCCGTGCGCAAGGGCGACAAGTATGTGATCAACGGCCAGAAGGTGTGGATCTCGCGCATCCAGCATTCCGACCTGATGATTCTGTTGGCTCGCACCACACCCTTGGCCGACGTGAAGAAAAAGTCCGAGGGCATGTCGATTTTCCTCGTGGATTTGCGCGAAGCGATCGGCAATGGCCTGACCGTGCAGCCCATCGCCAACATGGTCAATCACGAGACCAACGAGTTGTTCTTCGACAACCTGGAGATTCCTGCCGATAGCCTGATTGGCGAGGAGGGCAAGGGCTTCAAGTACATCCTCGATGGCTTGAATGCCGAGCGCACCCTGATCGCCGCCGAGTGCATTGGCGACGGACGCTGGTTCATCGAGAAAGCCAGCGCTTATGCCCGCGATCGTGTGGTATTCGGCCGGCCGATCGGTCAGAACCAAGGTGTTCAATTCCCGATAGCCGAGGCCCACATCGAAATCGAAGCCGCCGACCTGATGCGCTGGCGTGCCTGTGCTGAGTACGACAGCGGGGTCAACGCCGGCGCCAGCGCCAACATGGCCAAATACCTGGCCGCCAAAGCCTCTTGGGAAGCAGCCAATGCCTGCCTTCAAACCCACGGCGGTTTCGGGTTCGCCTGCGAATACGACGTAGAGCGCAAGTTCCGTGAAACGCGCCTGTACCAGGTGGCACCGATTTCGACCAATTTGATCCTGTCCTACGTCGCCGAGCACCTGCTCGAATTGCCGCGCAGCTTTTAAGGAAAAATCCATGAGCCATACCCGTACGCTGGCAGCCTTTCTCGCCCGCCTGGACTATGCCGACCTGCCGCCAGAGGTGGTTGCCCGCACCGAAGACTTGTTCCTCGACTGGCTGGGCTCCGCGCTGGCCAGTCAGGGTGCGCACCCGATCCCGTTATTCGAGCGCTACGCCGCGACCATGGGCCCGGTAGACGGCCCCGCAACCATGCTGGTCAATGGCCGGGGCACCTCGGCGTACTTCGCCGCACTGGTCAATGGTGCTTCCTCGCACCTGGTCGAGCAGGACGACCTGCACAACAGCTCTGTGCTGCACCCGGCCACCGTGGTCTTTCCCGCCGTGCTGGCCGCCGCCCAGGACCTGGGCAAATCCGGTGCCGAACTGCTGTTGGCAGCCGTGGCCGGATATGAAGCCGGCATCCGCATCGGTGAATTCCTCGGTCGCTCCCATTACCGGATTTTCCACACCACTGCGACCGTCGGCACCCTGGCCGCAGCGGTGGCGGTCGGCAAATTGATGGGTTTTGACGAAGAAAACTTCATCAACCTGCTCGGCACCGCCGGCACCCAGGCCGCCGGGCTCTGGGAGTTTCTGCGCGATGCGGCGGATTCCAAGCAGTTGCACACCGCCAAGGCCGCGGCCGATGGATTGCTGGCTGCGTACCTGACCCGCGACGGCCTGACCGGGGCGCGCAACATCCTCGAGGGCGAGCAGGGCATGGCCGCCGGCATGTCCAGCGATGCGCAGCCACAGTGCCTGTCCGATCGCCTCGGCAGCCGCTGGGCACTGTTCGAAACTTCCTTCAAGTTCCATGCTTCGTGTCGTCACACCCATCCCGCCGCCGATGCGTTGCAGGCGCTGATGCAGCGCGAGCGATTGCAGCATCAGCAGATCGCCAGGGTCGTTACCCGGGTGCATCAGGGCGCCATCGACGTGTTGGGCCGGGTCACGGTGCCGCAGAGCGTGCATCAGGCGAAGTTTTCCATGGGCACCGTACTCGGTCTGATCGCTGTGCATGGCAAGGCCGGCCTGCCAGAGTTCCAGCAACTGGCGCTTACCGACCCGGCCGTCAGCGAATTCCGCGGCAAAGTGCTGATGCAACTGGATGCGGAAGTTGATTGCGCCTACCCCCGTCGCTGGTTGGGACGTGTCGAGGTGCATACCACCGAAGGTCGTGTGCTGCACGGGGCCATCGATTCACCCAAGGGCGATCCGGACAACACGCTGTCCCGAGTCGAACTGGAAGACAAGTTCCGCCGCTTGCTGGCCTTTGCCGGCGTGTTGAATAGCGATCAGGCCGGGATATTGATTGCCCGTGTCTGGGGGATACGCAACGCACTGAACCTCAAGGGTTTGATGGAGATCATCCATGAGTAATGAACAGAGCAACCTGCGGCCGCTGGACGGCATTACCGTCATCAGCCTCGAACATGCCATTGCCGCGCCATTCTGCACGCGGCAACTGGCGGATCTGGGTGCACGGGTGATCAAGGTCGAGCGGCCCGGCAGCGGCGACTTTGCCCGTGGGTATGATCAGCGCGTGCGGGGCATGGCCTCGCATTTCGTCTGGACCAACCGCTCCAAGGAAAGCATCGCGCTTGATCTCAAGCAGCAAGAGGCCAAGGTCATTCTCGACCAGCTCTTGCAGCAGGCCGACGTGCTGGTACAGAACCTTGCACCGGGCGCCGCCGCGCGGATGGGGCTGTCGTTCGAGACGTTGCACAAAGACTATCCACGACTGATTGTCTGCGACATTTCCGGTTATGGCGAAGGCGGCACCTATGAAAACAAGAAGGCCTATGACCTGCTGATCCAGAGCGAAAGCGGCTTTCTGTCCGTGACCGGTAACGCCACGGAGGAGGGCATGGCCAAGGCCGGTTGTTCGATTGCCGACATTTCTGCCGGCATGTACGCCTACACCGGCATCCTCTCGGCGCTACTGCTGCGCGACAGGACCGGGCAGGGCAGTCGTGTCGAGATATCCATGTTGGAAAGCCTGGTGGAATGGATGGGCTTTCCGATGTACTACGCCTTCGAAGGCGCCACGCCACCGCAGCGCACGGGAGCGTCCCACGCGACGATCTATCCCTATGGGCCATTCCCTTCAGGCGACGGCGGCACAGTCATGATCGGACTGCAAAACGAGCGTGAATGGGTGCAGTTTTGCGAGCTCGTACTCAAACGTCCGGAATTAATCGACGACGAGCGCTTCAGCGCCAACTTCAAACGTTCGGACAACCGTCAGGCCTTGCGCGCCATCATTGTCGACGTGTTTGCCCAACTGGATGCCGCCACCGTCATCGAAAGGCTCGATGCCGCGCAAATCGCCAACGCCCAGGTCAACGACATGTCCGGCGTCTGGGAACATCCGCAGCTCAAGGCGCGAGGTCGCTGGACAGAAGTCGCCAGCCCGGCGGGCATACTGCCGACGCTGTTGCCGCCAGCCAGCAACAACACATTTTCACCGCGCATGGCGGCGGTACCGGGGCTGGGCCAGCACAGCAACTCGCTACTGGCCGAGTTGGGTTACAGCGCCATGGATATCCAGCGCCTGAGCGATACAGGCATTGTCCAGAACGGTTGAGGAGGCAGGTGTATGTCCAGTCTATGGGGTCGCTCGGCACTGTTCGTGCCAGGCAATCGTCCTGAACGATTCGCCAAGGCGCTGGCCAGTGGCGCCGACGCGGTGATCATCGATTTTGAAGATGCGGTACCGCCGGCGGATAAAGCCCTGGCCCGAGAGCATCTGCAAGCGTTTTTAAAGCAAAACCCAGACGCCCGGCTATTGGTACGAATCAATGCGGCGGGCACCGATGAACACGAGGCCGACCTGGAACTCTGTCGCCAGCAACCAGGCGTCAGCGCAGTCATGCTGCCCAAAGCCGAGTCAGCGGCCCAGGTGAACCACGTAGCCACAAGCGGAAAACCCGTATGGCCCATCATCGAAAGCGCGCTGGGTGTGCTTGCGATTGGCGCCATCGCAGCGTGCAAGGGCGTGCAGCGCCTGACGTTCGGCGCACTGGACCTGGCGCTGGACCTGGGATGGAAGGTGGGCAGTCCTGGCGCAGAAACGCTGTTCGACCAGACCCGTTTTGCGCTGTTGTTGCATTCGCGGGTTAATGATTTGCCACCGCCGCTGGACAGTGTCTACCCGAGTTTCGAGGATGACGCCGGGTTTGGCGCGGCCATGCGACGTGCTCGCGACATGGGTATGGGCGGTGCCTTGTGCATCCATCCGCGCCAGGTGCCCGTTGTGCATACGGCACTGGCGCCGAGTGCCGAAGAGTTGGCGTGGGCGCACCGTGTGTTGAGCGCGGCAGAGTCCGGCGAAGCAGCGTTCAAGGTAGATGGGGAAATGGTCGACGCACCGGTGCTGAGTCGAGCGCGCAGATTGTTGGCGATGGGCTAGATGTAAAAGGATCAAAAGATCGCAGCCTCGTTGCACTCGACAGCTCCTACAGGGTCTACGCACATCCTGCAGGAGCTCGGCTTGCACGCGATTTATCGGTCGAAGCGAGCCAGTGTGCGTTCCAGTCCTTCCCGACATTCGATGACCATGCGCGCCACCAAATCGGCGCAAGTCGGAATGTCGTCAACCAATCCAATGACCTGACTGGCGCAGATCAGACCGGCGGCAATATCACCCGACTCCAATCCCTCCAAGCCTCTTTGGCCCGATAAGAGGTGCTGTAAGTCGTCATAACCCGCGCCGCCAGAGCGCCGCTCAAGTTCGATGATTTCCTGTGAGACGCGATTGTTAAAAAAGCGCGCCGTTCGCCTGAGCGTTCGCTTGATCAAAACGGTGTCACGTTCCGTAGCGGCTACCAGAACACGCTTGATTTCGTCATGGATGGTGGATTCTTGGGTCAGCATAAAACGCGTACCCATATTCACACCGTCGGCACCGAGAATCAGCGCGGCGGCCATACTGCGCCCGTTGGCGATGCCGCCGGAAGCAATGAAAGGGATTTTCAGGGCCTTACCCAACGCAGGAAGCATAATCAGGGCAGGGACATCGTCCTCACCGCAATGCCCCGCGGCTTCGAAGCCATCAATGGAAATCACATCAGCGCCGTAGCGCTCTGCAGACAAGGCATGCCGTACCGACGTGCACTTATGAATAATTTTAATCCCGTGCTCTTTCAGTCTCGCTATCACGGGCTGCGGATTGTTGCCGGCTGTCTCGACGATGCGAATATCACTGTTGATGATGGCCTCGATCCAGGCGTCGTAATTCACATCGCTGGCGGTCAGCGATAGCGTGAGATTCACACCAAAAGGCTTCGACGTAAGTTCACGGGTGCGCTCGATTTCATGACGCAAGCGATCTGGCGTCGGCTGCGTGCGCGCTGCCACCATGCCTAAAGCACCGGCATTCGAGACGGCCGCGGCCAGTTGCGCACGACCAACCCACTGCATGCCACCTTCTACGATGGGGAATTGAATGCCCAGCAACTCGGTAATGCGGGTTTTCATGATATTCATTCAAAGGGGTCTTTTTATGGGCGGGGGAGAAGCAGTGCGGGTGGATTACTCGCGACCGGGGAAATCTGGATCGCGTTTTTCGAAGAACGCCTTTACACCTTCCTCCAACGCTGGAGAATCGAAAAGTATCTGTTGTCGCTCTGCCTCATACGCCAGCTGGGCGCGCAGATCATTGCTGCTGGCCACCGCGCATATCTGGCGCGCCTCAATAATGCCGTGAGCGGGTAAGCGCGCCAGCTGCCGGGCCATCTGCGTGGCGACAGTGAGCAGCGCGGCATCATCAACACAACTCTGGATCAACCCCCATTGCTCAGCTTTCTCAGCCGAGAGGCGTTCTCCTGTAAGACACAATGCCAACGTACGTGCGGGACCAAGACGACGTTGGAGAAACCAGCAGGCACCCATGTCAGGAACCAACGCCAGTTTTTTGATGAACGGCAAGTAGAAATAGGCTGAGCGTGCGGCAAACACAATATCGCCAGCTAGCGCTAATCCGACTCCACCGCCTGCGGCCCCTCCGTTCAATGCAATGACAATCGGCACTGGAAGTTCATGCAGTTCGGTGATTAGCGGGTTGATCGAGTTGCGCATGACTTTCCCGGCGCGGGCGCCTCGCGACTCCTCATGATTATTGAAAGCACCGCTGCCTAGATCAGCACCGCAACTGAATAATTTTCCATTGGCTGTCAGCAGCAACGCGCGCACTGATTTATCGGTGCGTACCCGCGCGAGTGCGTCTCTGATCTCGCTAACCATATCGGCGGTGAAGGGGTTAAGTCGCTCCGGCAGATTCAAGGTAATGCAGGCTACGGAATTTTCCTGGGTGTAAATGATTGTCTGGTAACTCATGCAGGCTCTCCTTACTGACTGAAGAATTGGCCATTACTGAGCGCTACGGTCACTCGCGATGATGCCGAGCGATGGCTCATGTCCCACGCTATCGCGAATGATTGGGTACAAGGAGCTACCCGGATCAGGGGGGAAGCCCAGGCAAGAACAAATGGTCGTTCGCAATGCCCCCCCGGTAGGGGGAGGACGTTCCGGACGTTTACCTGACGTAACCTCGAGCCGCTCAAGTGAGTGCAGCGATGACAATCAAAATAATAAAATCGAGGTTATTTCATGACTTTACTGAACACCGTCGCACCTCCCGAAGTGGTCAATGCCGATGCCTTGTACCGCAGAATCACGCTCAGGCTGCTGCCGTTTCTTTTCATCTGTTACGTCATCAATTACATCGACCGTGCCAATATCGGTTACGCCAAGCTGCAGTTCACACAGGACCTGGGTTTCTCCGAAGCGGTGTATGGCCTGGGCGCGGGACTTTTCTATCTGGCCTACCTGCTGTTTGAAGTGCCGAGCAACCTGTACCTGCAAAAGATCGGTGCACGTGCAACGCTGACCCGCATCATGATCATCTGGGGCCTGGCATCAGGGCTGACGTGCCTGGTGACGACACCCATGCAACTGTATGTGGCCCGTTTCTGCCTCGGTGCCGCCGAGGCCGGTTTTTTCCCCGGTGTCGTGTTGTACCTCAGCTACTGGTTCCCGGCGGCGCGCCGCGGACGCATCAGTTCGATTCTGTTGATGGCGATCGTTACGGCCGGTTTACTGGGCGGCCTGGTATCCGGCTGGATCATGCATGAGGCCGATGGTTTGTTCGGCCTGCGCGGGTGGCAGGCGTTGTTCGTAATCGAAGCGATACCGGCGATATTGCTCGGTTTGGCGGTATTTTGGGTGCTTGACGATTCGCCGCAGAAAGCCAAATGGTTGTCACCGGCCGAACGCGAACTGATTCGCCAGGATCTGGAAAAGGATCAGGCGCTCAAGAACTCCAAAGGGCATAGCGGGGCATTCAGCGCCTTGCGTGACCCGCGTATTCATCTATTGGCTCTGGTCTATTGTGCGGTTTGCGTAGGCTCGGCGGTCATCGGCACCTGGGGCCCGTCGATACTCAAGAGCGCCGGGGTCACGGATCTCAAGCAACTGGGCATGTTGATGATGCTGCCCTATCTGACGGCGGCCATCACGATGTATCTGGTTGGCCGCAGCTCCGATCGCCTGTTGGAGCGGCGCTGGCATGTGATCGTCCCATCCCTCATGGCGGCAATTGCTTTTTTTGTCCTCAGCTTGCCCGACATCGGTGTGCCGTTGACGCTCTTGATGCTGTGCCTGGCTGCGGCAGGCGTGTACTCGGCGACGCCGGTATTCTGGACCATTCCTCCTACCTATCTGGGCAAGGACACGGCGGCGACCGGGATCGCGTTTATCAGCAGTGTCGGCGCCGGGGCCGCCGGTTTCGGTTCCGCTGCGCTGCTTGGATGGATCATGGCCGAAACGGGCAGTTTGAGTGTGGGCCTGGCGTCCGTTGGCGTCTTGGTCATTTTGGGATGCGGGCTGTTTCTCGCTTGCATGCCGACCCGGTTGCTGAAGCTCAAGCGCTGATAGCGGCTCCGTCGCTTCTGTTCCACATCCACTTTTAACGGTCACTCGATGTCCCTGTGCCAGGGGCAGCGAGACAGCTCATCTGCAATTTCTGACTGGCAGTTGTCCAGGGGCCGAAACGGGCCTGGACAAGCTGCTGCGGACTGCAAAAAAGAAGAGATGTTGAAATGCATGTAAAGCAACTGTGCTGGTTTCCTTCGTTGGGGGCGTTGCTGAGTACGCTGCTGGCTTCACCTGCGGCCCTGGCTGAATTTGTGCAGCAGAGCCACGCCAGCCTGCTGACCCGCAACTTCTATCTCAATCGTGATTATCGCCAGCCCGATGCACCGCAGAATCTGTCTGCAGAGTGGGCACAAGGCTTCATCCTGCGCGCCGAGTCCGGCTACACCGATGGCGCGGTCGGCCTGGGGGTCGATGCCTTGGGGTTGCTGGGCGTCAAACTCGACTCCAGCCCCGAGCGCAGTGGCGGCACCGGATTGTTGCAACGCGACCGTGAAACGCGGCGTGCCGAAGATGAATATGGCGAGTTGGGCTTGACCGCCAAACTCAAGGTGTCGAACAGCGTGCTGAAGGTCGGTACGTTGACCCCACTTTTACCGTTGGTGATGTTCAACGACACCCGTCTGTTGCCCCAGACGTTCGAGGGCGCCTGGCTCAACTCCACAGAGCTCGACGGGCTGACCCTGGACCTTGGCCAATTGCGGCAGGTCAACCAGCGTGACTCCTCGGATAACGAGGACCTGTCCGCGAGTCGTACCACCCCGGGGCTTAAATCCGATCGCTTCGATTTTGTGGGGGGCAACTACAAATGGACCCCGGCGCTGAGCACGGGCCTTCATTACGGCATTCTGGAGGATGTGTACAAGCAACAAGTGGCGACGCTGGTGCATAGCTGGCCCATTGCGCCAGGACATGCCTTACGCACCGATCTACGCTGGTCCCACGAGAGCGCCGATGGCAGTGCCAGCGAGGTCGACAATCGCGCACTCGGGGCAGCGTTTACGTACAGCTACCGAACGCACCGCTTCGGTTTCTACTATCAGCAAATGGACGGTGACACGGGATTCGCCTACCTCACCGCGACCAATCCTTATCTGGTCAACCTGTTGCAGGTCAGCGATTTCGGCTCCGCCAAAGAGCGGTCGTACCAATTGCGCTACGACTACGACTTCGCCGCATTGGGCTTGCCGGGCCTGACGTTCATGACGCGTTACGTGCAGGGCAACAACGTCGAAGTGATTGGCAGGGCAGAGGATGGCCGGGAATGGGAGCGCGACACCGATATCGCTTATGTGATTCAAAGCGGCCCGCTGAAAAACTTTTCATTGCTGTGGCGAAACGCGACTGCCCGTTCTGACTTTGGCAGTGATATCGATGAGAACCGCCTGATTCTCAGCTACTCGCTGGCCCTGTGGTGACCGCGTATCCATCCGCCTCCACGCCGTTCCCAATCCTGACAACAACCCCAACCATCCGGAGATCCCATGTACATCACTCAAGGGCTGCATCGTCATCTGCAAAGTCGTCCCAATGCCGTGGCCATTCGTGCCGATGGCCGTAGCACCACTTACGCGCAATACGGTGACCGGGTAGCCCGCCTTGCCGGAGCGCTGCAGCACCTGGGCGTCGAGAGCAATGATCGGGTGGCCATGCTTGCGTTCAATTGCCAGCGCTATATCGAGTATTTTCTGGCCGTACCCTGGGCCGATGCCGTGCTCAACCCGGTGAATTTCCGCTGGAGTGCGGCGGAGATCATCTACTCACTCGACGACTCCGAGACCTCCATCCTCATTGTCGATGACCATCACAAGGAGCTCGGCGCGAGGATCTTGAAAGAGGCTAAAACCCTGCGCCGGGTGATTTACGCCGGTGACGGTGAAACCCCTGCAGGCATGCTCGATTACGAAACACTGATTGCCGGCAGCGAGCCAGTTGAGGATGCGCGCCGTAGTGGCAATCAACTGCTGGGCATCTTCTACACCGGCGGTACCACCGGTTTTCCCAAAGGTGTGATGCTCAGTCATGACAACATCGCTTTTACGGTCATGAATGCCTTGATGCATGGCCGTTGCGGGGCCGATGCAGTGTTCCTGCACTCGATGCCGATGTTTCACCTGGCCGACTTCTCCGCGATGGCCGCCTTGTTTGTCAGCGGCGGCACGCATGTGGTCTTGCCTTCCTTCACGCCCAAGGGCGCGCTTGAGGCCATCGACCAGGAAAAGGTGACCGAGATTCTGCTGGCACCGACGATGGTCCAAATGCTGCTGGACTGGTACCAGAGTCAGGACCATGCACTGCAAGTCGGATCGCTCAAACGTGTCTGTTATGGGGCGTCATCCATTACTCCGGCGTTGCTTGACCGCGCGCGTAATGTTTTTTTCAATGCCGGTTTCTCGCAGAACTACGGCATGACCGAACTGGCACCCACCGCGACCACCCTGGGTGTGCAGCATCACACGCCCGAATGTCAGGCTAACGGCAGAATGTATTCGGCGGGGCTGCCAGCGGCCTGCGTCGAAATCCGTATCGTCGACGCCCAGGACAATGAGGTCCCCCGTGGAACGGTGGGTGAAATCATCGTCCGCGGCCCGAACGTAATGCTCGGCTACTGGAACAATCCCGAGGCCACCGCCGAAGTCTTGCGCGGTGGCTGGATGCATACGGGTGACGGTGGCTACATGGACGAGGAGGGGTTTGTTTTCGTCTGTGACCGGCTCAAGGACATGGTGGTCAGCGGTGGCGAAAACATCTATAGCGCCGAAGTCGAGACGGCCATTGCCCGCCATCCGGCGGTGGTGCAAAGCGCGGTCATCGGTATTCCTTGCCCGAAATGGGGCGAAACCGTGCATGCCGTGATCATTCTCAAACCCGATTGCAGCGTCAGTGGCGAAGACATCATCGCTCATTGCCGTCAGTACATCGCGGGCTACAAAGTCCCCCGCAGCATCGAGTTCCGCGAATCACTGCCGCTAACCAGCGTCGGCAAAGTGTTGAAAACCGAGCTACGCAAACCGTTTTGGGAAAACCAGTCGCGGGGTATTGCCTGAGTCAAAATCAGCCAACGGCAGGCTCGTTCCCACATTCAAACCTGTTCCCCTGTAGGCCGCCGAAAGCTGCGATCTTTTGATTTGCCTTTGAAGATCGCAGCCTCTCTGCACTCCGCGATGGAGAGGGCGCTTCACAAGAAGAAAGCGTACCCAGGCGCGGCCTTGAATTGACGAAGCTTACTGCCCTCGGCAGCGGCGATTCTTAACTTCCTTCATGAGGCATGTTGTCAATTTGCGATGGGAGGGACTGGCCTACGATCTACGCCCAAGCCAACCAGTCACAGCGAGATGCACTGGACATTTTCCGTACGCATGTAACGACAGCTCGAACTGAAGCGGCTTTGTCTATAACGACTGATCAAAATGTTGTAAAAGCGGCGCGTTTTTTTCCGCATTGATCGATTTGCAGGCCAGTGAGGCGGTTCAGATTGGCGAGAGGCGTCCAACATTCTTGTCTGTTTACGGCGCAGAAGAATGCGGGCCGAGGTCGATAAGATGTCCTATGACTGTGCCTAGCCCCTGGGGCTCTCAGTTTTCTTGAAGAATGCGCGTACGCAAACTTACTCATGCCTTGCTTGCTAGAGATGCTCGTTATAGGAAGCTTTCACTCGTTTCGACGCACCTGAACATTGAAACATTTACTAATATACTCACATCAACGAATGTTATGCGACGTCGTATGACATGTGTTCGACTGCACCCGTTCTCATAAAAAAAATAATGGAGATATCCTCTATGACGAGCATTCCTTCGGTCGAAGGTCAGGCTGCGGCACCTGCACAGAATCGATTCACACGAGTACTCAAACTGCTGGGGCCTGGGATTATCGCCGTGCTCTCTTGGCTCGGAGCAGGTGACCTGATTACGTCATCAGTGGCAGGGGCAAATTACGGTTACGCGATGATGTGGGTGCTGGCGGTTTCGCTGCTCCTGAGATACCTGATCGTAAACATCATCGCTCGTTTCCAGTTGTGCAATAACCAAGGCATGACGATCCTCCAAGGCTACGCGCAACTGAATCCCTTTTTCGCTTGGTTCATGCTCGTCTACGCCCTGCTAATGGGGCACTTGATGAACGCCTACATGATCAAGGGGGCGGGAGAGTCGCTGGCGATGTTATTTAAAATCGACCAGCCTCTGCTGTGCTCCCTGGCTGTAGTACTCGCAGTGTGGATGCTGGTGGGGCGTAATATTTATTCGATGATTGAAGGCGTGATGAAGGGGCTGCTGGCTATTATGACCCTGGCCTTTATCGCCTTGGCTGTGATGTCCGGCCCCGATGTCTCCGGTATCGTCAAAGGCACCATCGGCTTTAGCATCCCGCCAGATGAAGGGGTCCATGGCGCGCTGCTGGTGGCAGTATCGGTTATCGGCGCGGTTGCAGGCTCCATTGCCAACTTTGTGCACCCTTATGTCATGCGCCAAAAAGGCTGGGTAGGGCCACAGCACAAACGTATTCAACGTAACGATTTGCTGTTCGCAGTGTTCGTCGGGATCGTCATCAACTTGGCGATCTGGATCGTCGGCGCGGAAATCTTGCGGCCCAACGGCATCGAAGTGAAGACCTTGGGCGACCTGGGCAAAGCACTGGAAATCTTCTTTGGCCCGATTGGTTGGTATGTGTTCTTCATCGGGGTATTCGCGACGCTGTTTGCCAGTATTTCAGGCAAGACCACTGCGTTCCCGATGCTGATTACCGACGCCTTTCAGCATGTTCGTCCCGCGCGTCGGGAGAAGTACGGCAAAGAGTTTCATCATGACCCGATGCATAAGTGGTTCATGCTGTTCATCCTGGTGACGCCATTGATCTGGTCGCTGCCAGGCATGCCGGATTTCGTGACCCTGACCATTGGTGTGAGTGCGCTGAACATCATTGGCTTGCCGGTGATTTCCCTGGGACTGTTGATCATGTCCAATCAGAAATCATTGCTGGACAAGAAATACCGCAACAACCTGTTTGAAAACATCGCGCTGCTGTTTGCGACAGGTTTGGCGCTCTGGGTTGCCTTCCAGTTGGGTGTCGATCTGTTTACCTGACACCGAACCGCCGAGGGGACGCAACGTCTTCTCGGCGCGGGCAACTGGCATACAGCTTGAAAAGCATCATCTCAGTCGCGAATACAGCCGGTTGCTTGGCGTGCCCCCCAAGCGGGATATTGCGGTGTTGCGGGGGCAGGGGTAGCAACATAAATGAGCGCTTGAGCGGTGTTTGTACGCAGAGACCTGATGGGTCAGCAAGTTGGTGGGCGGCGTTACGCCGGGGCGTAACATTCTGGTGCATCTAGGATCAGATCTATCTGTTCAATCATGCGGGTGATTAGCATGCTTTCTGCGGACTCAATAGATGGCGCCAGATCAAGAGGATCCCAGTGATTTCCAAAGAACGCGAAAAATTTAATCTCCATCCCTTTATTTGTCGAAAGAGTCTCTGCCGCCAGAATGGCCAATTAAATTTCGAAATCGATTGCGATAGAACTGCGGAGCGAATGGAAAAGGCAGACCAGAGGGTTGGAGTTCATAGTTAAGCAGTCCATTTAATTTTCAACACTGACAGTGAGGTCCGTATTGAAGAAACCCAGCCCGACACATGATTTAACATAATATACATTATGCGTAACAAAGCATTGCAGGATCAGGCTCGTTGCACGCACATTTGAAGGCCTGAACCGGCCCCTGGAACCTCATCCCTCAGTCAGCGCCTCGATCACTTGCGAATGCTCTGGAAATTGCTCGCTGAGCTTTTGCCGGTTCCCCATTTCCATATCCGCATAATCAAACCCTGGCGTCACCGCTTCACTGATCAATCCGAATCCCGCAGAGCCCGCCATCAACCGTGAAGCTTTCCAGATACCGCCCGGTACCTGCAGCTGCAAGCTTTGTCCGGCGATGACGTCGCTGCCCATCACGATGGTTTTCAGTGTGCCGTCTGGATAAATCAGTGTGTATTCGATGGCGTCGCCCAAATGGTAGTAATGCACGATGTCTGACTTGTTCAGGTGGAAATGTCCTGTTGGGGAATCCTGTGTCAACAAGTAATAAATGGACGTCATGCAGAACCGTGGGCCGTCTGCAGTGATCAGCATGGGTTGATTGGCGGACTGGTACGTTCGGCGGTAATAACCGCCTTCCTGATGCGGTGCAAGATCCAGTTTGGCGATCAATTGTTCGATATCGTCTTTCTTGGTCATCAATCTCTCCGTTCGATGCATATCTACACATTTAAAAGACGTTAGGCGATTAACTCGACTAAAGGTCTATTTAGTAGAGTTACAAATATGCACCAAACAAGCGGCTTTTACTCCCCCATCGAAATCGGTTTGCTCAACTCCCCGATCTTCTCCAAGCGCGCCCGAACGATGTTGCGGCTGATGTTCAGCAGTCGCCCGGTTTGCAATTGGTTGCCATGGCAAAACCGGTACGCCGCGCGGAAAATGGTTTCTTCAATGTGCTCGTAGAGGTCTGGAATGTTTTGCTCGAACAATGCGTTGAGTGCCGCTTCCAGGTTTACCGGTCCAGCGATGCCGGGGCTTGCATGAACGGCCTGCTCCTGTTCGTGGCGGATACCCGAGGAACGCATGTCCACCAGATGCAAATCTGCTGGTGCGACGCGCTGATTACGGCACACCAGCAAGGCATGATGAATCGAGTTTTCCAGTTCGCGAATGTTGCCTGGCCAACTGTGTTCCAACAGTTTTCGTTCGGCTTCGACGCTCAATGAAGCACGGTTGTAACCCAAACGCAGGCAGTGTTCTTCAAGGAAAAACTCAGCCAATGGCAAAATGTCGCCCGGTCGCTCACGCAGCGGCGGCAGGCGAATCGTGGCGACGTGCAATCGGTAGAAAAGATCCTCGCGAAAATGGCCGGCAACCACGGCATCCGCGAGGTTGACGTTAGTCGCGGCCACCAAGCGCACGTTGATGGGAATCGGCGTACGCGAACCCAGGCGCACCACTTCGCGCTCCTGCAAAACCCGCAGCAACTTAACCTGCATGTTCAGCGGTAGATCACCAATTTCATCAAGAAACAACGTGCCGCCATTGGCAGCTTCGAACCAACCGGCCTTGCTGGAAGTGGCGCCGGTAAAGGCACCTTTTTCGTGGCCGAACAGCTCACTTTCCACCAGGGTTTCGGCGAAGGCACCGCAGTTCACTGCAACGAAAGGCTCGCGCCCTCTTCTACTCAAATTATGAATATGGCGGGCAACCAGCTCTTTGCCGGTTCCGGTTTCACCGATGATCAACGTGTTGGCTTCACTGGGCGCCAGGCGCTCGATACGACTGAGCAACTCCTGTGAGCGCGGGTCCTTGAACACCAGAACGGTGGCCCTTACCGACTTGGTCAATTCGCGGGCATTTGGATGAGTGATCAGCGACATAGTGCATTCCTGGCAGTAAAAGCGCGTGGTCAATAGTGCACTAAGATATTTAGACTAAAAAATTATTAATTAGCATTTGTATATTCCTGATTCGAATATATCGTTCGATTGCTCCTCTCCTGTTGCTGGAGCAGCAATAGGCAAGCATCCCCCTGCTTGCTGATCAGCACCTACCACTTCAAGCCACGCTTGCCCGCAACCCGAAAGCCACGCCACGCAAGGCCTGCAGCCGGTTTTTCACGCTGTGGCATGCAATCTGCTCTCTCCCTCAAAACAGCAATACACCTGTAGGCGCTGACTTATCCGCGATGGTGGTTCAAAAGCTGAAGGGCCTCATCGCCAGCGAGTCGGCTTCTACAGATTGGGTTTCGAAATGAGCTATTTGGAGAGATGTCTATGAAACGTTTCTGGCGCAACGGCCTGGTCGCGTTGACCGGGTTACTGCTCAGTGCCACCGCACTGGCCGAACAGGCACCGACGGCGGTGAAGATCGCCATTGTTGCCTACACCCAAGGCGGCAAACCGGTGTTTGGCGGTATTGCCGGACGCGTTATCGAGGATGGCTGGCTCGAACAGCAACTGAGCCAGCGCGGCGTGAAACTCGAGTGGATCGCCCTGCCCCACGCCGGCGCCGGTCCGCAGATCAACGAAGGTTTCAGCAACAACAGTATCGATTTTGCCGTGCGCGGCGATCTGCCCTCGGTGATCGCCGGTGCGGGTGGCGTGCCGGGCAAATTGATCGTGCCCGGAGGCAGCGGCAACAACATCTACCTGGTGGTGCCAGCGGGTTCCGAGGCCAAGAGCATTGAAGACCTCAAAGGCAAACGCCTGGCCCTGCATCGCGGTCGTCCCTGGGAATTCGCGTTCAGCAACTTTCTCGCCAGCAAAGGCCTGAAGCTCGACGATTTCAAAATCGCCAACCTCAACCCGCAAGTCGGTGCCGCGGCGGTGTCTGCTGGAAAAGTCGATGCGGCGGTGCTGCTCAGCGAGGCTTACGCGCTTGAGGACAAAGGCGTGGGCAAGATTCTCTGGTCGACCAAGCAAGGCGCCAATGACTGGCGCCTGGTCTCCGACCTCTGGGGTACGGACAACTTTGTGACGCAGCATCCCGACATCACGCAGTTGTTGGCGACGGCATGGGTCAAGGCCGCCTGGTGGATTTCTCAGGAACAGAACCAGGACGCCTACTACCAACTTTCCTCCCGTGCCGGCACCGCTGAAAGCGTGCTGCGTCGCGACGACCAGAACGATCCGGTGACCTGGAAGGAGCGCTGGGCGCCGAAGAGCGACCAACAACTCAAAGCCCATTACCAGGCCCTGACCGCTTACGCCCTGGCCAATCACCTGATTCGCGACAACTACGACATCACCCCTTCGCTGGCCACCGGTTTCACCAACCAGGCGCTGATCGATCTGAAACTTACCGACTACTGGCCGGCCTTGCGTGGCCAGGTCAGCAACAATCCATGAATAGGGAATTCCTGATGAAACTGCCGCAAAAATTCGTCTTCGGTTTAAGTGTCCTGGCGCTGTCCATCACAGCCATGGCGGCCGGTACACACGCACCAAAACCCGATCCGCAGCAAGGCGACGGTCGCGTCTCGGCGTTCTACACCTGGCAAGCAGTCATCCCGGCGACGCCCGGCAAACTGCTGCGCAGCGAGCCACTGGAAAAGATCCTTAGCCTGCCCAACGCCGCCAGCGCGCAACGGATTCTCTACACGTCCACCGACGGCATCGACAACAAAACCCCGATCGTGGTTTCGGGCACGCTGTTCCTGCCCAAGGGCAAAGCGCCCGCCGGTGGTTGGCCGGTCGCCAGCTGGGGCCATGGCACTGTCGGTGTCGCGGATGTTTGCGCGCCGTCCTGGCAAGGCCGTTCCTATCGCGACGTGCAGTACCTCAGCCGTTGGCTGGACGAAGGTTATGCCATTGTCGCCACCGACTATCAGGGCCTCGGCGTACCCGGTGGTCACCCGTTGCTGAACAATCGCATGGCGGCCTACGGCATTCTCGATGCGGCCAAAGCCGTGGTCGCCGGTGTTCCGGGGCTTGCGAACAAAGTGCTGATCGTCGGTCAGTCCCAAGGGGGCGCCGGCGCCTTCGCTTCGGCGGCCTATGCGCCGACTTATGCGCCGGACCTCGGCGTCAAAGGCAGCATCGGCACCGGCGTGATTTACACCGTGGGTGCGAAAAACGTCGGTGAGCAGGACGTCAACAAAGTCGACGCGTCCCTCGCCTATGGCTTCTACACGTTGCTCGCGGCGCAGCAGTACGACCCGAGCATCAATCCCAAGGACTTCTACACCGACAAAGCACTGCCTCTGTTCGAGCAGGCCCGCACCAGTTGCCTGGCGGCGCTGGTCAGCGATGTGGTGGGTGTCGGCCTGACCCCGGCAAACGCCAAAAAGGACTACAAGGGCGACCAGCTCGCGGCGTGGCAGAAGCAAGTGTCTTACCCGACGCTGAAACTGGCCCAACCGATTTTCATCGGCACCGGCGCTGAAGACAAAACTCCGGCGGCCTCGACCCAGGTCGCGCTGATGCAAGACGCCTGCAAGACCGGCTCCGTGGTTGAGGGCCATCTCTATAAAGGACTGGGGCATAGCGAAACGGTCAACGCCTCCCTCAAGGACTCGGTGCCTTTCGCGCACAAGGTCATCAACGACCAGCCGATCACCCCGATCTGCAGCCCTAACGTGCAGTGAAACGGAGCCTTCGACATGAGCATTGAATTCTTCACGCGCCTGCCGCTTCACGGCGAAACCCAGTTCCTCCCCGGTGATCCGCGCAACCGTGGCGACTGGCATCGCGGCGGCCCTAGCACCGGCGCTGTCTCGGCGTTCAGCGTGGGCGACCACTTCACCTACATCGACTACCTGGGGCAGATCGCCAAGGCCGCAGAGATCAACGGCTTCGGTGGTGCACTGATGGTCAACGCCCCTTCGGGTGAAGAACCCTGGACCGTCTGCTCACTGCTCGCCCGGGAAACCCGTACGCTGAAATTCGTCACGGCGTTCCAGCCCTACCACTACACGCCGTGGGTGGCGGTTCAGCAAGCCGCAACCTATCAACGTGCCACTGGCAATCGCTTGGTGTGGAACATCATCAACGGCGGTTCGGACGCGATTCAGCGCCAGGTCGGTGACTTTAGCGATCACGATGAGCGCTATGAGCGCGCCATCGAGTTCATGGACGTGGTCAAGGGCTATTGGCATAACGAGAACTTCCACTACGAAGGCAAATTTTACAAGGCCGAAGGCGGTGGTTTGCGCGGGCCGTTGAAGAAGGCCGAGCTGCCACTGATCTGCACCGCCGGTTCATCGATCCCGGCCAGGGAGTTCGCGGCCAAGCACGCCGACTTCTACCTGATGCGCGCCGAGCATCCCGATGAAATTGCCGCGCTGATTGCCGATATCCGCGAGCGTGCACTGAAGTACGGGCGCACCGACATTCGTTTTGGCTTGTCGATCGACGTCATCACCCGGGAGACCGAGGAACTGGCTCGCACCGAAGCTAAACGTTTCTTCGATGAAGGCATCGCCAGGGGCGCGGTCAAGGCAGTCGCGGCGCATGCCGGGTTGCGCACCGCGCGCAAGCTCAGCTACGAAACCGGGTTTGCAGAAAAGGCCGAGACCCAAAGCTTCGATGATTTCTTCATTCACCCTAACGTCTGGACCGGTTTCGGCTACATCGGTATTCCGCCGGGCTGCGCGCTGGTGGGCAGTTATGAAAATGTCGTAGCGCGGATACGCGAATACAACGCCATCGGCATTGATCTGTTCTTCCTCGCGGGCTACCCGCATCTGGAAGAAGCCTACCGCCTGGGCGAGCACATCCTGCCGCACTTTCGCAGTGAGCGCGCCGAACTGAGCCGCCCTGCCCCGGCACCGCTGGAGTTGCGCTCCGCCAACGGTCCGGCCGGAGCCTGATGCCATGAGCGACGATCACTCATTGTTCAGCCGTCGGGATTTTCTCGGCCACAGCGCGCTGCTTGGCGGCGGTTTGCTGCTCGGTGGCGGCCTGCTCGCTGGCTGCGGCCCGAGCAGCGAAAAGCCAAGCGTCAGCACCACGGCCGACAATCAGCCGCGCTATGGTGGACGTCTGCGCCTGGGGATACTCGACGGTAACCAGAGCGGCAACCTCGACGCACACAAGCCCATCGGCAGCGGCATCGTTCGCGGCTTTGCGCTCTACAGCAAGTTGTGGGAATGGGACGAGCAAATGCAACCGCGCCTGGCCCTGGCTGAATTCGCCGAGTCGAACGCCGATGCCAGCAGCTGGACGCTTCGCCTGCGTCCAGACCTGGAGTTTCACCATGGCAAAACCATCGACGCCGATGACCTGATTTTCTCTATTCGCCGTCTCACCGATCCACAACTGGCCTCGCCCTACGCCGCGCTGTTGCACTGGGTGGACCGCGACAACCTGGTCAAACTCGACTCGCGCACCGTGCGCCTTAACTTTCGTGAAGGCCGCAGCTACATGCCGCTGGCGGAAACCTGGGTCAACTTTGGCGGGATCGTGCCGGTGGACTATCACCCGGTGACCAACCCGGTGGGCGCCGGCCCGTACAAACTGAAAAGTTTCACTCCCGGCCAGCGTTCGTTGTTCACGCGTTTCGAGAACTACTACAAGGACGGAAAACCTTACGCCGATGAGTTGGAAATCATCGATTTCAAGGATCAGGTTTCGCGCCTGGCCGCCCTGCGATCCGGGCAAATCGACATGGCCAACGTGATGCCCACCGAGCAATTGCAAGTGCTGCAGCGCGATCCAAGGCTCACCGTACTCAAATCGGTAACCGGCAACTGGTTGTCGTTCGACATGAACCTCGACAAACCGCCGTTCAACGATCCACGGGTGCGCGAGGCATTTCGTCTGCTGGCCGACCGCGAAGAACTGGTGCGCCGGGCGCTCAACGGTCAGGGCCGAGTAGCCAACGACCTTTATGCGCCGAGCGATCCGACCTTCAACCACACGCTGGGGCCGCGACCTCATGACCCACAACGTGCGGCGCAACTGCTCAAGGAAGCCGGGCATGAAAACCTTGAACTGGAACTGGTGACAACACCCGGTCCGGGGCTGACCTCAGCCTTGGTGCTGGCCGAACAGGCCAAGCGCATTGGTGTCACGCTCAAGGTCAAACAAGTCGACCTGGCCACGTTCCAGGGCCCGCTGCGCACCGACTGGACACTGAGCACTGGCGGCAGCATCGGCGCGCCATTCCTGGCCAGTGCGATTCATACCGACGCGCCGTTTGCCGTGTCGAACAAGACCCATTTCAACGATCCGCAATTCAGCGAGCTGTTTCTGGCGGCCATGGCCCAACCCGACCTGGAGAAACGCAAGGCGCTGGTCCACCAGGTCCAGCAGATCCAGTACGAACGCGGCGGCATGTTGATCTGGGGCTACGCCGATCTGCTCGACAGTGTGGCCAACCGCGTAGGTGGCGCGGAGGCCGAGGAGTCGCTGTTCAGCACCTGGCGCTTTGAAAAGCTCTGGTTGAAAGACACGGCCTGACACCGCTACCTGTGGGAGCCGGCAGGTCAGCTCCCACAGGGTTTTGCCGGGTGTCAGGGACATTGCCATCCCCATTAAATTTTTTTGCGAGGCCCATTCGTCATGCCCTCTATCGCCTTTCGTTTGCCTGTAAAACGCTCCGCCCTGGCCATGGCGGTGGTATCGGCATTTTCAATACCCACCTTCGCCGCCGACACTCAACTGCAAACCGTCACAGTTCAAGCCAGTGCTGGCGATTCCGACGATGACGCCCTGCCCACCCGTCCTGTGTCTTCGGTCTACGGCGGCATCGAAGCCAAGGTGCTCGACACCCCGCGCTCGATCACGCAGGTCAATGCCGAACAACTGGCGAACGACCCGATCCGCAGCGCTGACGACCTGGTCAAATACGCGCCGGGCATTACCCGCGGTGGCGGCCAGAACGCCGGGATCGCCCCACAATTTCGCGCCCAGGGTTCTGAAGTTTTCCAGGACGGCCAGCGCGCTTACGGTGTGCGGCACCCGGCCAACTTCAACGCCTATGAAGGTGCCGACATCGTCGCAGGTCCCTCTTCGGTGACCTATGGTTCGGTGTCCGGTAGTGGTGGCTACGTCAATTACCTGAGCAAAAAACCGAACTTCAATGAGTTCAAAACCAGACTCAGCGGTGAGTTGGGCACGTGGGTGCCGGACGGTGAATCCCGTGATTCCAGCAAATTCAGCGTTGATAACACCGGACCACTAAGTGACAACCTGGCCTACCGGATCAGCATTACCAAGCAGCGCCAGGAAGATTTCTACGACAACGTCGACAACAACTTCGACGCGTTCTACGGCGCCCTCGCCTGGCGCAACGACAACGTGCGCGTCGACTGGAATGCCAGTTACGACGACTACTACGACTACAACATCACCCACGGCTGGAACCGCGCCAACCAGGAGCTGGTGGACAGCGGCAAATATTACGCCGGGCGCGCGACGCCGATCATCCAGAACGGCAACACCCTGTGGTCGCCGGTACTCGCGTCCGGTGCGGCGGATGCGCCGACCCTTGGCTGGGTCAAACGCCAACGTAACGCGCAGGGCCAATACAGCGTGGTCGATGGCAGTTTCCAGTCCGGTTCGCCGAACACACGCGCCAACCCGGGCAGCCTGCGGGGCTGGGTGTATGACCCGTCGCTCGCCGGAAATGGCCTGACCTCGCTGTCCTCGCAAACCGGTCAGCGCGACGAGGATGAAAACAGCTCGCGGCGCTTCACCACGCAACTGCGGGTAGAAGCCGATCTGACGCCGACCATCACCTTGGCCAACAGCACGTTTTACCAGCGCTCGCGGGACATGACCGACGCCGTCGGTTCTTTCCAGGTGCAGTCCAAGGACAATATTTTCGATAATCGCTTCGAGTTTCGCTCGCGTAACGAAGTGCAGTTGGGCGGTTTGACCTTGCGTGATGACAGCAATACCGGGCTGATTTACCGCCGCGAGTTCAACCAGTCGATCGCTGCCAACAACAACTTCGGTTCGACCATCAACGCCTATGACCTGACTCAGGACCCATCGGGCAAGAATCCAGGGGATCTGCTGGGGCTGACCGGTTCCAACCCGGCCGGTGGCAACGGTGCCTGGATCGGCCAGCCCGGTGTGCCGCAATTTTCCAACTACTACGGCTGGCTGAATCTGCCGGCGATGTACCCGGCCGGTCACGGGCTCTATGCCGAATCCGTCGCGCCTTACACCGCTGAAAGCACCTGGACCACGCGGACATTGTTTACCCAGCACAACCTGAAACTGGGCGAGCGTGTCGGCCTGAACATCGGTGCCAGCCGCAGCTGGATCGACGCTGAAATCGAAAACCCGTTCGTGCTCGCCGGTGGCAACCCGCGCAAGGACAGTGACAACTACCGACTGTTTGCCTTTCAGGTCAGTCCGTACATAAAGCCCACCGAGAACAGCACGCTGTACTACACCTTCGACCGATCGCTGGCGGTCAATACCGGGTTCTTCTCCAACGGCCTGGGCTGGGGCAGCGGTGCCGGTGCCAACCTGCTCAACCCGCTGGCGTTCGAAAGCCTGAGCGTATTGCACGAAGTCGGGTTGAAAGTCGAAGCCGTGCCCAACCAACTGTTCATGACCCTGGCGGCATTCAAGCAGGAAAGGGATCAATCCCCCGACAGCAACAACAACATTGCGCGACTGGTGATCAAGGGCGTGGAGTCGACCATTCGTTACCAGCCTGACGATCACCTGCGCACAGCGCTGAACCTTTCGAAACTCACCGCCTACAACGAATTTGCCTCCCAGGCCGGGTTCGCCTCGGCGGGCTTCATTCCCGACAACGGCACGGTGTTCGGCGACAACAACAGCCTCAACCAGCGGCCGTCCGGACGCTTCGACGCGGTACAGATTCCCGAGTACACCGCGAGTGGTTACGTCGACTACCGCTTCGATTCAGGTTTCGGTGCCGAACTGTCCGGCTGGTGGACCAGCAGTTGGTATCTGAACCTGAGCAAGACCGTAAAGATCCCCGACGAATACAACCTCGACCTGGCCCTGTACTACCGCCAACCGCAGTGGAGCACCACTTTGCGCGTGCTCAACCTGACCAACGAGCTGAACTTCGTCAGCGGCCTGGCCGGGTCCACCAATACCTTCCTGCAACCCATGCCAGGCCGCACCTTGCTGGCCCAGGTGGATTACCAGTTCTAAGCCCGCGGCCAAACCACTGGCCGCCAACAGGAGTGTTCCAATGTCCATTGAATTCGTCGGCATGATTTTCCCCCGCCAGTGGTCCGAGACCCGGGGCGTGCGCAGTCCGGATTTCGATCTGGCGTTCATTCGTCACCATGCCCGCGCCCATGAGCATGCAGGGTTCGACCGGGTGCTGATTGCCAGCGGGCCCGGCAGCGCCGACAGTTTGCAGATCGCCGCCTACGCCGCCGCTCACACCGAACGGTTGGGGTTCATGATCGCTCACCGTCCGGGGCTCACCGCCCCAACAGTCGCGGCCCGGTCTTTCGCGACACTGGATCACACCACCGGCGGTGGCCGGATTCGCCTGCATGCCATCACCGGGATCACTGCCGAACCTCAGGAAGGTGACTTCCTGCTGGACAAGACCGAACGCTATAAACGTACGGATGAATACCTGGAAATCGTCCGCCGGACGTGGACCGCCGAGGAGCCTTTCGACTTCGAAGGGGAATACTTCAACATCAAGGGCGCGTTCTCACCGGTCAAACCGTTGCAGCAGCCGCACATTCCGATTTCCTTTGGCGGGTCTTCGGACATTGCCTATCAGATCGCAGTGAAACATGCGGACCTGTATGCGTTGTGGGGTGAGCCATTGAGCGGCGTGGCCGAACAGATCGGCAAGCTGCGCGCGGCCGCCAGTGCAGCGGGTGTCGAGGCGCCGCGTGTCAGTCTGTCCGTACGATTGATTCTGGGTGCGACCGAGGAATTGGCGTGGCAACGCGCCCATCAAATCCTTGAACAGATCAAGGCCAACCCGCAATTTGCGGCCGGCAGCCCCTGGCAGAAACGCATCAAGGGCACCGGATCCGAACGCCTGCTCGCCGCAGCAGCGCTGGGCGATCGTCATGACCGTGCGCTCTGGATGCCCACCGCCACTGCCGTCGGTGCCTACGGCGACACCACCGCGTTGGTCGGCACCCCGGAAACCGTGGCCCAGGCGTTGCTCGATTACGTCGATCTGGGAGTGACGACGTTCCTTAACCGAGGGTACGACCCGCTCTACGACACCGTGGATTACGGACGCTGGATCATCCCGGCCGTGCGCGAAGAAGCACGCCGTCGTCAGGCGCGGGTGGCGTAAGGCCGGTAAATCAAAAGATCGCAGCCTGCGGCAGCTCCTACAGATGACTGTGTTCCCCTGTAGGAGCTGCCGAAGGCCGCGATCTTTTGATCTTGCTGTTGCTTGGGCGGCACTTCGCAGGTCCACGTCACCACAACGTCGGCGAAGTCACCACAACCTCGGCGAATTCTCCAGCAACGACCGTGTGTATGCTGCGTGCGGTTGGTCCAGGACCTGATCGACCCTTCCCTGCTCCACCACACGACCCAATTTCAACACCAATACCCGGTCGGCAATGGCGCGAACCACGCCCAGGTCATGGGTGACGAACAGCAGCGTCAGCCCCTCACCTTGCAATTGCCGCAACAACGCCAGAATCGACGCCTGTACCGACACGTCGAGTGCCGAAGTGATTTCGTCGCAGATCAACAGTTTTGGCTCGCAAACCAACGCCCGTGCGATCGCCACGCGCTGACGCTCACCACCGGACAGGCTGTGAGGGTACTGCTCTGCCACGGAGGTCGGCAGCGACACACGCTTGAGCACCGCTTCCACCTTTTGCCGCGCGGCTGTGCCCTTGATGCCGAAGAAGTGTTCCAGTGGCGCACTCAAGGTTTGGTAAACCGTTTGCCGCGGATTCAGTGCCCGATACGGGTTTTGGAAAATGTACTGAATCTGGTGCCGTTGCCCTCCGTCACGTTGTCGCGCCGACAGGCTCAATAACTCGCCCGCGTAATGCACCTCGCCTTCGGCGTTCTCTCCCAGGCCAGCAATGGCGCGGGCCAGGCTGGTCTTGCCCGAACCGGACTCACCCACCAGCGCCAGGCATTCCCCGGCAGCCACACGCAGCGACACATCGAACAGAACCTGACGGTCATAGGCCACGTTCAGGTCTTTGATCTCCAGCAGTGGCGTGCGCTCCAACGCCTCAATAACAGGCGACACCGAGGTTTGGCCGCGCAGCTGCAAGGCCTGAAGATGCGGCGCCAGACAGGCCACACGCTGCTGTGCAGAGAGGTCCTGCAATGGCGGTTCGAGCACCGAACACGCCGCAACGCGACGCCCACACCGGGGCGCGAAGGCACAACCTTGCGGTCGCTGTCCCGGTGCCGGTGCATGCCCGGGAATGGCCTGCAAATCCCGTCGTTGCGATACATCGGGAATCGCCGCCAGCAAGCCACGGGTATAAGGATGAGCCGGTTGATAGAACAGCACTTCACGCTGCGCCACCTCGACGATACGCCCCGCGTACATGACCATCACCCGGTCCACCAGATCCTTGATCACCGCCAGGTCATGGGACACATACACCGCCGCCACACCCAGGCTTTTGCACAACCGACGCAACGTCGCCAGGATGTGAGCCTGGGTGGTCACGTCCAGCGCTGTCGTCGGCTCATCGAGGACGATCAGTACCGGACGCAGGACAAAAGCCAACGCCAGCATTACCCGTTGCTGCTGCCCTCCGGATAATTGATGGGGAAAGCGTCGCAAAAAAGCTGCGTCATCGGGCAGCCCGACATCGCGCAAAGTCTCGACGATGCGCTGCTGTTGCGCGGCGCGGTCCAGTTCGACCTGGTGAACGCTGAGGGTTTCCCGCAACAGACTGCCGATGCGCAGTGCCGGATTCAGCGCGGTCGCCGGGTCCTGGGCCACGTAACCGATCAGGCTGCCCCGAGCCCGACGCAGGTCTTCACCCGCCAGCGTCAACAGTGATCGACCAGACACTTCGACCTGCCCGTCGACGATCCGCGCCCCCCTTCGGGCATGGGCCAGCAAGGCGGTGGCCAAGGTGGTCTTGCCGGAACCGGACTCCCCGACCAATCCAAGAATTTCTCCGCGTTCAAGATCAAAAGTGACGCCGGACAACACGTCGATCTGTCCCGGCAACTCGACCCGCAAATCACGAACCTGCAACACCTGCGTCGTCAGTACAGGGCCACGGGATTCGATCCCGGCAATGGCGTTCATGGCTGTTTCTCTCCGATCCTTGAACTGCTGCGGCCGATGCCTTCAGCCAGAATATTGGTGCCATAGGCAAAAATGCCGATCAGGATCGCCGGGGCCAATACCGCCCACGGCTGTACCAGCAAACCCGCCTGATTTTCATTGATCATCAGCCCCCAATCAGCGGTGGGTGGCGCCACGCCGTAACCGAGAAAACTCAAGCCCGAGAGCATGCCCACGCCCCAGGTCAGCATGTTGCCGAAGTGCACCAGCAGCGGCGTGAGGATGTTCGGCAGGATTTCCTTGAACAGAATTCGCCGCCTCGAATACCCCATCATCTGCGCGGCCTCGACAAACTCCTGCCCCGCCACGGCCACCGCGCTGCCACGGGCCAGACGAATCACCCCCGGCGTGAAAGCGATGGACACGGTCAGCACAATCAGCCAAGGCGCGCGCCCCAACATCGAGACGATCAACAGCACCAGAATCAGGTCGGGAAAAGCCAGTGACACGTCCGCCAACCAGGTGATCAACTGATCCAGCCGCCGTCGGGAAAAACCCGCCAACAACCCCAGCGTGCTGCCGGTCAACAATGCGATCGAAGCCGCCGCCACTGACATCCACAGCACTGAGAGGCCACCACTGAGCAGTCGCGACAACACGTCATGGCCGAGGAAGTCATAGCCCAACCAGGCAGCACCCACCGGCGCGCCATACACCGAGCCGACCATTGCCGTTGGACTGTGCGGCGCCAGTAATGGCCCAAGCAGTGCCAGCATCACCACCGCCAGGGTGATCAGTGTGCCCTTGCGGGTTTGCGGTTCCGCCAGCCACGGTTGCCAGCGCAAGCGTCGGGAGTCATTCATGCATCACCTCTCAAGGCGCCTTGGATGGAGAGCGACGCCACCAGGGCTGGATGCCCCGGCGATTGCGCCGAATCATGGTTACCCGGCGTGCGGTCCGTAGTTTGGGAGTCAGCAACACCGTCAGCAGATCGGCGAACAGGTTGATCAGCACCACGCCCAGGGTGATCACCAGCACGATGGCCTGAACCATCGGCAAATCGCGCATTGGAATCGCCGAGTTCAACGAGGTGCCAATGCCCGGATAGCTGAAGATCACCTCCGCCAACAAAGCACCACCGATCAACGTACGCAAAGTCAGGGCCACGCCCTGGATCGCCGGAATCAATGCATTGGGCAACGTGTGCCGCCAAACGATTCGCCACTCGGGAATCCCCCGTAGCCGGGCGGCGACAACGTAATCGGACTCCAGCGCTTCGATCATCGACGCCCGCACCATGCGCGTCAGGTACGGCAAGGCCGAGAGACTCAGGGCCAGCACCGGCAGCACCAGAAATTGCAATTGGCGCAGCAGTGATTTGTCCGGATCGAGAATCGACACCGCCGGGAGCACGTCCATGTGCGGCATGGAAAACAGCAACACCAGACCGATGGCCAAGAGAAAACCCGGGGTCGCTTTGAGGAAAATCAACAGCGACAGGCTCCAGCGATCCAGCCGACTGTCACGCCGCAAGGCCAGCGACACGCCAAGCAGTAACGCCGCGGGCACCACCACTGCAATCACGCCTGCCAACAGCGCCAACGTGTAGCCGAAACGACCGAACAGAATGCTGCCGACCGGCGCATTGGAATCAAGCGACACCCCCAGCTCGCCGCTTAACGCATGGCCGAGCCAGCGCAGGTATTGCTCCAGAACCGGCCGATCCAGGCCTAACTGTTTTTGCAGCGTGAGGATGCTTTCCAGTGGCGCGTCCGGGCCGAGAATCACCCGCGCCGGGTCCGAGGGCAGTGCCTGCGTGGCAATGAACACCACCAGACTGATCACCCAGGCGGTCAGCAGGCCGTAGCCCAATCGTCCGATGAACCAGGACAACCAGGCCGGCGTGCGCGGGGTTTTGCAGGACGGCTCAGGCATGGTTCACCCACATTTCGTCGAAGCGCCATGAGGCGAACGTCGTCTGCTCCGGGGCTAGTCCACCGACCCGGACGGAGGCTGCATCCAGCACGTCGTTGAAGCCCCAGATCAGCAAGCCGCCGCGCTCGTGTTGAATACTTTGCGCCTCGTGCACCAGAACCTTGCGTTGTGCCAGGTCGGGCTGCGCCAGTGCCTGTCGGTACAGCGAAGTGAAACGCTCATCATGGAAATTGCTGCGGTTGTAAATGGCCTGTGGCGCGTCGTTGTGCAGCGCCGACGCCAGAAAGCCGCGTGCCGGCGTCGAGCCCGGCGACATCAACCAGTTTTCCCGTTGCGGGCCGTTGAACACCGAGCCGTCGACCTGGGTGACCTTGATCTCGACCCCGGCCTTTTTCGCTTGCTGGGCGAACACCAGCGCCGCATTGACGCCCGGCCCCGGCGTGGTGGTCAGTTCCACCCGCAGGTCGTCCTGCCCCGCCTGACGCAAGAGTGATCGCGCTTGTTCCAGATCGTACGGGCGCTGGGCAATGCTGTGGTTGTAGGTCGGGTCGTGGGGCGAATACAGGTCATTGGCGATCCGCCCGAAGCCATTGAGCCCACGGTCGACCAGTTCGCGACGGTCGGCCAATAGCCGAAACGCCTGACGCACGCGCTGATCCTGAAACGGCGCTTTGGCCAGGTTCAAGTTGAACCCGGTAAACGACGTGCTCGGCGACGCATACAACTTCAGTCGCGAATCAGCCTTGAGCAGCGCACTGTGCTCGGCTTGCACGCCGCTGGCGACATCGATTTGCCCGGCACGCAACGCCGCAGCGCGGGACACCTGATCCTTGAACTCGATGATTTCCAGTTCATCGGCATAGGGTTGGCCGGGTTTGTAGTAGTTTTCGAAGCGCTGGTAGAGCGAACGCTGGCCCGGAATGAAACTCTTGAGCTTGTACGGCCCGGCACCCACCGGATTGCTGATCGGGTCGTAATCGGTGGGGACAATGCCGCCGAAACTGATCAGGGTCTCATCCAGCGGATAGAAACTTTGTCCTTCCTTGAAACGTATTTCAATGGTGCGCTCGTCCAGTTTGCGCAGGGCATTGCGGTCGATCGCCCCCACCAGTCCGGCAAAGGGCGAAGCCAGTTTCGGGTCGGTCAGGCGCAGGATCGAGAACCGCATGTCGTCGGCGCCAATGCTCTTGCCGTGGTGAAACTCCAGCCCCGGCTTGATGCGAATGATCCAGGCGCTGGCATCCGCGTTGGGCTCGGCAAATTCCGCCAGGGCCAGACGCGTGCTGACATCGGTGTTCCACTCCCAGAACTTGCTGTACAACGCCCAGCCGCGAACGATCCCGCCGCCCACCGGTTTGTGCGCGTCGAGGTTGCCGGACTGGTCGCCATCGATAATGCCGACCCGAAGACGACCGCCCTGCACCGGCGTGCTGGACAACGCTGCTGCGCCACTGACGGCTGCTCCACTGTCGCAACCGCTGAGCAGACTGCTGCCAAGTATCAGGCCGCCACCGACCGCCAGGCCGTTACCGAGAAACGTACGCCGGGAAAATCCTTCGCTCATGACTGACTCCTCAGGCCCGCTCGACCACGTTGGCGCGTTTTGGCGCAGGCGCATCGGCCCGCAGGCGCGGCACCTCGAAACCGTGATCCAGGTCGAGCAACGGGAACAGCAGGTCCGCGACCCGGTGCGCTTCATCGATCAGCGGGAAACCGGAGAGAATGAATGCCGATGTGCCTTGGGCTTCGTATTCACGAATGCGCTCGGCGACCTGCTTGGCGCTGCCCACCAGATAAGTGCCCGCGGCCGGGCCGAGGATGTTGAAACCGAACAGGCTCGGACCGAGCCAGACGTTGGGGTAGATCTCCAGGTCCCTTGCCGTGGGCAGGCGACCTGCACGAATGGCCTCGACGTTGCGCTGGACTTGCGGGTCGTCGCTGTGGAAGTTGTCCAGGGTTTCGCCGGGGGGCAGTTGCCGTTCGATGGCCGTGCGCGCGGTTTGCAGCGAGGTGCGTTGCAAGAGTTTTTCGGCGTGGGCCCAGGCTTCTTCTTCGGTCTCGCGGACAATGATTTGCAGGCGCGTGCCGAAGGTCAGTTCGCGGCCGATTTTCGCGGCCTCTGCCGCCACTTTGCGAAACTTCTCGCCAAGCTTGGGGGGCGTGTTGGCGAAGCTCAGGTAGACGTCGAGCAACTGCACCGAATGGGCAACGCCGGGGCCCGAGGTGCCTGCGCCCCACAACGGAATGCCTGGCTTCTGCTTGGGTGGGTGCCAGCCGCCCAATGGGTGATTGGAAGCGGCTGGCGAGCGTGGCGCGAGTTTGACGTATTTACCGTCATATCCTGAGGTGTCACCGGCGTAGAAGCTCTGGAAGGCGCGCCAGTATTCGAGGCTGAAGTCATAGCGCTCATCGTGTGGGTAATGCACACCAAGTGTTGCCAGGCCGGCGTCGTTGCCGTTGACGACGTTGAACAACAGGCGACCGTTGGAGAATTGATCGAATGTCAGCGCCCACTTGGCCAATACCGCTGGTGATAATTCGCCGGGGTGTTGCGCCACCAGAAAACGCAGGCGCTGGGTGGCATCGATCAACGCAGCGGAAACCGCCAGGCTTTCGTTGGGGCTGGAACCCAGCAGTGATCCGTAATACCCCAGGCGATCGCTGGCCACGGCCAGTTGCTTCAGATGTTCGAAATCGGTTTTCCAGCGGCCTTCCGGCTCCCACGGGTAAGGCCCGTCGGGGGTGGTGAGGTACCAGAGAATTTTTACAGCCATGGGCGTGTTCCTTGTTTATGTGTCGACCGATCGGCCGCCGTAAACCCGATCCCTGTAGGAGCTGGCTTGCCAGCGATGAGGCCGGCAAACATGGCGGTATTCTTGAGGCCGCCATCGCTGGCAGGCCAGCTCCCACAGGGTGTGTTGACCGGGGGATTGGCGGGTCAGGCGCGGCGGTCGATGGCGGGTACCAGGCCCAGTTCGGTGGCGTGTTCGTACAGGCCGCTCATTTTCCATTGCTGGGTCAGAACGCCCGGCCCATAAGGACGGGACCCGCCCAAGGCGTCGGCGAGCAATTGCAGTTGCGCGCCCTCTTCCAGCAACAGGATGAATTCAGCGGTGGCGCGCAAGCCTTGCTTGCCCCATACGGTGGAGCCGCCGTTGGCTTCCAGAATGGCCAGGTTGAAAGGGTTCTCTTTGATCTTGTCGAGGATGAAATCGACTTCCGGCTGACGCCGGTCGATGTACACCGGCAGCTCGCGAGCCAGTTGATAGCGCTGCACCGGCACGTAGTGAAATGGCAGGGTGCGATGGGTCTGCGCCCAGGCACCGAGGTATGGCGAATGCACATGGGACACGGTGGTGATGTCGGCATGCTGTTGGAACAGTTTGGTGTATCGCCCCAAACCGCCCTTGCCTTTGCCGTAGAGCACCTTGCCTTCAAAATCGGTGACCGTCGCTTGCAGCGGTTTACGGTAATTCCATGGGCCGCCGTAGTTGACCGACACCAGCAGTGCCTGACCCGGCACTCGCTCGATGAAACCGACGGTGCCATTGGCCGTAATGGTGTTGGTTTCACGGAACACGGTGAAGGCTTCTTCCGCCTCGATCAGCACCTTGTCGATAAAGTTCTTCAGTTCTTCGCTGATCAATTGTTCGTTGATTGGCTTTTCGTTGACGAGAATGGTCATGGCATTTCTCCGGATTCAGGCGCGGCGCTTGGCCAGCAGTTCATGGGCGGCTTGCAACGGGCGCGGATCGACCCAGTCGGCGATGGAAAAATCGCGTTCGAGGAAGCCGTGCAAATAAAGAAAATCTTTCTGGGTATCGAGAAACTCAAGGCGTTGCGAAGACAGATCTGGCGCCAGCGTGGTGTGGAATTCGCCACGATAGGCCTCGGCAACTCCAGCGCTGCCGGCGCGGGTTTCTTCTTCCAGAATGGTGTTCAGTGCCTCGCGGTTATTGGCGGCCCAGTCAGCGGCATTGAGGGTTTGCGCGAGAAACCGCACCACCAGGTCGAAGTGGTTGTCGAGCAGGCTTTGGTGGACGGTGATCGGACGCGGCGTACCGTTGTTGATGCGATAGCGCGGCTCGGCGATCAGGTCCAGGTCGATGCCTACCACCAGCCCGAGACGACGTGCAGCGTCGGCGGCGGAAGCGCCTTTGACGTAAACCGCGTCTACCTCACCGCGCACCAGGTAATCAAGCCCCGACCACAACCGTTGCAAACCTTCCTGTGGGTTCACCGCTCGCTCCTGATCCTGAAGGGCGACTTCCACCAGTTCGACATCATCGAAGCCCAGCCCGGCCAGGCTCAGCGCGCCTTTATAGCCGTGCAGACTCATGGCCCGAGCGATGCTCCCCGGACGGCTCTCGCCCCAGGCGGGCAGCGCCAGACGCTTGCCTTTTAGATCCTGCGGCCGGCTGATGCCGGAGTCCGGACGAACCAGAATGGTTTGCCATTCTTCGATCCAGGTCAGGCCGATCAAACGACTTGGCGCACCAGCCGCCCGCGCCGCCAGTGCCGGTACGTTTCCGCCTTCGCGAAACAGCCCCGGCAGTTCGTGATCGTAGTGGTGATGACCCAGTTGACGGGCCTCCTGCAAGGTCGAAACCGGCAGGCCATCGGCGGCGAACTCATCGCTGAGCCAGCCGAGTTTGTAAGCGATTCCGGAGGCCGTCGGCACCGGGCATCGGGTGAACCAGATCTGATCCAGCTCAGCCTGGGTATCGGGTCGGGTTTGTTTGGCAGCAAGCGTCATGGGCAGCTCCATCTGGTTAGAAGTCAGTCGCGGTGACTGTTGCCAGAGCTATTGCAGTGCCCGTGCCAAAAGCTGAAAGCCTTGGTTTTAAAGGGTTTCAGGCCTTCGTGCGCAAATGCCGGCCTCTCAATTGCTGGCCTGCCAGCAGCGTTGCGCGGCGACTGCTGCTGGTCGAGCAATCAACGCTATCGCGCTGCTTCTCCAGCAGCACCTGACGCGCCTTCACCGCGCCAGACCCAGCACCGCACGGGGTTTAAAGCCCTTGGCGCAGAACTTGCTCAAGGCCCATTCAACATCCGAAGAACACCGACGATCCTGTGGGAGCTGGCCTGCCAGCGATTGGTCATCGAGCCTTGCGCCGCTCTCGACGATGCCATCGCCGGCAGGCCAGCTCCCACAGGGGGTCATACGGTCATCAGATCAATTATCAGAGGTACTGCAATGAGCAATGTTGAACATCAGCCCACCGGCCAACTCATCCAGGAGCAAGCGCCGATCCGCTTGCTGCAAAGCGAAGCCCAGGCCATCGCCGTGGCCAGGGAAATCGCTCTGGAGATTGCTGAAATCGCTGCCGATGCAACCCGGAACGGCCAACTGCCCGAGCGCCAGGCGCAACTGTTGTCCGAAAGCGGCTTGACGGCGATTGGCGTTCCCAAGGCGTTTGGCGGGCTCGGTGCTTCAGTGGAAACCATCGTTGAAACCGTGCGGCTCATTTCCGTTGCCGACGGTGGCGTCGGTCAGCTGCTGCAAATCCATAACGTCATGCTGCGGGGCATTTTCACCGGGTACTCCGATGAGATTCGCGACCGACTGATCCGCGACGTGTTGGCCGGCAAGCGTTTCGGCAATGCCTTGGCTGAAGTGGGCGGCAAGAACAAGTTCGCACTCAAGACCCGGGTCGAGCGTCGCGCCGATGGCAAGCTGATCCTCAATGGCAGCAAGTTCTACTCCACCGGTTCCTACCTGGCCGAGTGGATTTCCCTGACCGCCGCCAGCGACGACGGCGGCGCCGGGGTACTGCTCAACCGCAATACCCCAGGCCTGACGCTGGTCGATGACTGGGAAGCCTTCGGCCAGAAGAACTCGGTGAGCGGCACGGTGATCTTCGACAACATCGAACTCGACGAAGGCTTCGTCTCGCAGCGCAAAGGACCGATGAAACGCACAGGCCTGACCTTCCCGCAGATTCTCCACGCAGCCATCGACACCGGCATTGCCGAGGGCGCGTTGTCGGCCGCCGTGCAATACCTCAATCACCACGCCCGCCCCTGGGTGGAAAGCGGCGTCGATCACGCCAACCAGGAACCGCACATCATCAAACAGATCGGCGAATACGCCGTGGCCTTGCGGGGCGCGCAATCCTTGCTGCGGGATGCGGCACGGGTGTTCGACCAACACGAACTGGACCCGGACAACAAGGCACTGCAAGACGAACTGATTCTCTCGGTGGCCACCGCGCGTGCCCATTCCGATGCGGCCTCGCTGAAGATCTCCAGCGACATTTTTTCCCTGCTCGGCGCCAGCTCGTCACTGAGCAAATGGAACCTCGATCGCTTCTGGCGCAATGCCCGTGTCCACACCACCCACGACCCGATCCGCTGGCGCCTGCATCACGTCGGCAATTACTACCTCAATGGTGTCGATCCGGGCGAATACACCGCAATCCTCAACGCCAAGGAAAAACAGGGTGCCACCAGCCCTGGGCGATGAGTCGGGTTCACGCGGCTCCTGCAAACGGAATTTGAAAACACCGACAAACCTGTGGGAGCTGGCAAGCCGGCTTCTACAGGTGCGTTGGGTGTCGCACCTATCTCAGAGCAATTAAATGATCGAAAAACACCCCCTATTGCGCAGCCTGGCGATTTACCGGGAAATGCCCTGGCGTTTCACGTTGGTAGCGGCGCTGTTCATTGCTGTGAACCTTGGGTTGGTCTGGCAGCAATGGCTGATCGGGCATGCGGTCAACGATGTCAGCGCCGGTCGCGCGGTGATCCGCCAAGCCGATGGCAGCCTGGATGCCGGCCTCGGCTGGTACTGGTTGTGGCTGATGCTCGCGGTGGCCGTAGGCCGTGGCGCCTTGCAATACGCCGCCAGCGTGTTGTCGCTGGTGCTTAGCCAGGAACTGCTGACGCGTCTGCGCGAGCGCATCCTGCAACAGGTACAAACGCTGCACCTGGGTTATCACTGGCAGCACGGCATGGGAGAAATGATCACGCGCACCACCCGTGATGCCGACAAGGTGCGTGATGCGCTCATCAGCTTCTGGCGCCAAGTGGTCGAGACGCCACTGGTGGTGCTGGCAACCGTCGGGCTGCTGAGTTGGTACAACCCGCTACTGGGCCTGGTTCCGTTGTTGCTGACGGTGTTTGGCCTGTGGATTTTCGTACGCCAGACCGAGCGCCTGGTGACGCTTGATCGAGCGGTGGGCGAAGCCTACGACCGGGTCAATCAGGACCTCAGCGAAGGCATCAGCGGCGTGCGGGTAATCAAATCGTTTGGCCTGGAACACAGCCGGATTCAGCGCTTCGCCTCGCAAGTCTCGGTGTTCGCCAACCACGCCCGCGACGCCCTTGCCTACTCCAGCTCGCGCATCCCCCTGCCCCAGACCGTCGTTGCATTGGGGCACGTATGGATACTGGTGTACGGCGCTCATCTGGTGGCGGCCGGCCGGTTAGGCATCGGTGAACTGGTCACTTCACTGCTGATCGCCACCACCCTGGTGTTTCGCATCGAAGGCATCGGCCGTGTCATGCAAACCTTTGCCGATGCCCGCTCCAGCGCCGAACGTATCTGGCAACTGCTGGACGAACCCGCCGCGATTCGCAGCGGTGATTACAACCTGCCCGATACGCCGCTGGGGCTGAAACTGGAGCACGTCAGCGTCAGTGCTCCCGGCGGCGGAAGAGAGATTCTGCGTGACTGCTCGCTGACGTTGCAGCCGGGGGAGATCGTTGCGCTGGTGGGGGCAACCGGCACCGGCAAAAGCCTGCTGGCAAGCCTGTTGCCGCGTCTGAGCGATATCAGTTCCGGCCACTTGCTGATCGGCTCTGACACGGCTGGCTGGCAGGACATTCGTCAGTTGAACCTCGACGAATTGAGGCGCCGGGTGCATGTGGTGCCGCAAGAAAGCTTTTTGTTTTCCGACACGCTCGCGGCCAATCTGCGCCTGACGGCACCGTACGCCAGCGATCAACAGTTACGTCATGGTTTGCGCCTGGCGGCCGCTGAAGATCTGCTTGAACGTCTGCCCCAAGGTTTGGCCACGCCGCTCGGTGACCGTGGCGTAACACTGTCGGGTGGACAGCGCCAACGCCTGAGCCTGGCCCGCGCGTTACTTGGCGCGCCGGACATCCTGTGCCTGGACGATGCCACCAGCGCACTGGATGCCATCAGCGAGCGCCAGGTGCTGAACAACATTCGTCAGCTGCGCCGTGATCAGGGGCGGGCCACCACCTTGCTGGTGATCTCCAGCAAGCTCTCGACCATCCTCCTGGCGGACCGCGTGCTGATGCTTCAGGACGGTCGGATCGCCGCCAGCGGTACCCATGCCGAACTGTTGAAAACCTCTACTGATTATCGCGACCTGCTAGGGATCGACCATGGCTAACCCAATCGCCGGCAAAGCCTTGAGCGATATCGAAATTGAAGAAATGCTGGCCAAAAAAGCCCTCGACCGCAGCATGTTCAGTCGGCTGTTGCCGCTGCTCAAACCGATTCGCCGACACATTGCCGGTGTCATCGGCATTGAGCTTTTGCTGGTATTCACGGTGTTCCTGCGGCCTTGGTTCGTCCGTGAATTGCTTGACCGTGGGTTGATTCAACAGAACGACCACTGGTTGCTCGATGAGCGTCTCGTGCTTTGGCTTGGCTTGGGTCTGGCAGCCAGTTGGCTGGGGCGATTCCTGCTCGCCGGGGTCTCCCAGTTCGTGGCCGGCAGTGCGGCGATCCGGGTGCTGAATGACCTTCGAGTGCGGGTGTTTGCGCACGTCCAGAGCCTGAGCGTCAGCTATTTCGACCGGACCAAGGCCGGTCGGATCATTTCCCGTGTCGACCGCGACGTCGATGCACTCGAACCGCTACTGATCCAGGGGCCTCCCGAACTGCTGGGCGCTTTGCTGCGCTGCGCACTGGCGTCGGTGATGCTCTGGCGCATCGATCCACGGTTTTTTCTGAGCCTGGCCGCGACCGTGCCTTTGCTGGTGCTGGCGACCTGGAGTTTCAAACGCATTTCCCAGCGCAACTGGGCCAAGGTCGCGGAGAACCGCAGTCGTTTCACTGCGCATTTGGTGGAGAGCGTCAGCGGCGCGCGCATGTTGCAGCAGTGTGCCCAGCAATCGCCCAACCTGCGGCGCTATCGCGGACTGTTGGATGACTTTAATCACGCGCTGATTCGCGGCAGCTTGCGGTCTGGTTGGTTCGCGCCCTTCACCGCCTTGCTCAGTTCGGTGGGCATGGCAGTGCTGTTGCTGGTGGGCGCTTACGGCTTGGCGCAGGCCGATGTGACCGTGGGTCAGATCGCGGAGAGCCTGTTTTATGTGTTCCTGTTCCTCGGGCCGTTGCAGGAGCTATCGGACCTGTTCGAACGCTACGCCACGGGTTCGGCATCGGCGCAGCGCATCTTCCTGCTGCTCGACACCCGCCCGGAAATCAATGATAGCGCTTCGCCACAACGAATAGGCAAAGCCCGCGGCGAAGTGAGTTTTGAACAAGTGCGGTTCAGCTACGATGCCAACAGTGCATCGCCGGTGATTAACGATCTTGATCTGCACATTCCTGCCGGTGAGGTGTTGGCGATAGTCGGCCCCTCAGGCCATGGCAAGAGCACGCTGGTGCAGCTGCTTGCGCGCTTCTATGAGGTGCAGTCGGGTGCCGTAAGGCTGGATGGCATTGATGTTCGCAACCTGTCCCAGCATGAGTTGCGGCGTAACGTCGGCGTGGTCTTGCAGGACAATGTGTTGTTCAGCGGCAGCATCCTCGACAACCTGCGTCTGGCAGCGCCCCACGCTGACGATGCAAGCCTGATTGCAGCGGCCCGGGAGCTGGGCGCGGACGAAGTGCTGGAACGTTTGCCACACCAGTACCAGACCGAAGTCGGGCCTCTGGGCGGGCACTTGAGCCATGGCCAACGGCAGTTGGTTTGCCTGGTGCGCGCCTATCTCGCAGATCCGGCAGTGCTGGTACTCGACGAAGCGACCTCAGCCGTTGACATCCACACCGAGCGCCGAATACAGCGAGCGTTTCGCCGGCTCTGCGAAGGTCGCACCGCCATCATCATCGCCCATCGCCTGGCGACCATTCGCGATGCCGACCGTATCGCGGTCATTCGTCAGGGGCGCCTGGTCGAGCAAGGGCCGCACAGCCAACTGATCGATCAAGGTGGGGCTTATGCGGCGTTGTACCAGACGTACCTTCGCAGTGCCGAGGCGGGTTCGTCCATTGATGAGATTGTCGCCACTGCTTCAGCGTGATCGAAACCGCCATCGCCGGCAGGCCGGCTCCCACAGAATCGGGTTCACAACACCGCCTTGTAGGAGCTGACTTGCTAGCCATGGCGTCCTCAAAAACCGCGCAGAAACCAGAGGCCTCATCGCCAGCAAGCCGGCTCCTACAAATGCGCGTGCGATGAACGCTCCTTGTTGCACGCCGAGCAACCATTGCTGACGGACTGCTGCTACAGAAGCACCCTCGCCTTCCCTCTCTCCCCGATTCCCCTTGAAAGCCCCAGCCCTGTTGGCGATCACCCGGCTCGCCGAGCATGGCATGTCCGTTGCAACCACCCTGACAAGGCGTCCTCGCACCTGCGCGACGCAACGCGTACTTGAATCAGGAGCACCCCATGAGCACTGAGTTTTTCTGGCGCCTGCCGCTGGGCACCGATGGTCCGCAACTGACCACCGACAAGCACAACCGCGGCAACCCGCATTATCGTCCCGGCAACATCGCACCCGGGCGCTTGCCCAACGGTGAACCCGATGACTTCACCTACATCGACTACATCGCCCAAGTCGCCAAAGCCGCAGAACTGGCCGGTTTCGAAGGTGCCTTGCTGCCCACCGGCCCAGAGCCATGGATCGCTGCAGCGGCACTGGCCCGGGAAACCCGTCGGATCAAATTTCTCATCGCCTTCCAGGCGACCTGGACCCTGCCGGCCTACGCCGCGCAACAAGCCGCCATCCTGCAAAACCTTAGTCGCGGGCGCCTGGAGTGGAACATCATCACCGGTGGCAACCCCGCCAGTCAGCGGGCCAACGGCGACTACCTGGAACATGACCTGCGCTACAAGCGCACGGGCGAATTCCTCGACATCATTCAGGGCCTCTGGCAGAACGAGCGCTTCTCCTACGACGGCGATATCTATCAACTGGAGAACGGTGCCCTGCCCCACGGCCTGCAAAACGAACGCAAACCCGGCGTGTACTTTTCCGGGTTCTCCGATGCTGCGCTGGATGTGGCCGCCAAACACGCCGACGTTTACCTGAACTGGGCCGAGCCCATCGACAAGCTCAAGCCGCACATCGAACGCGTACGTGAGCTGGCAGACAAACAGGGGCGCAGCGTGCGCTTCGGTCTGCGGGTTGACCTGTTCGCCCGGGAAACCGAAGAGTTGGCTTGGAAAGATCTGCGTCGCCAGTTCGACAAGCTCGAAGGCAAGAGCAGCGTGGTCGCCAAGGGTTTCACCAGCGGCTCCGATTCGGTCGGTGGCGCACGCCAGACCGCTTACCACCAGAACATCGACCGCTTCGACGACCTGATCATCGGCCCGAACCTGTGGGCGGGTTTCGCCAAGGCCAAACCGGGGCCGACCGTGGGTCTGGTGGGCAGCCACGAGAACATCGCCGAACGCCTGGTGGAATACCGCGACGCGGGTTTTTCAACCTTCATCCTCGCCGGCAACCCACATCTGGAAGAAGCACTGCGCATTGGGCAAGAAGTCCTGCCGCTGGTGCACCAACGCCCTGCCGTCCAGACGGCAACTCAATTGAAGGCCAGCGCCTGAGCGCTGCGGGAGAATTTCTGATGACTCAACCCCTCGACACCCTGTGGTATACCCGCTGTCCGGTTCCCACCGGGCTCGGCATTGCCGTGCAAAAAGGCTGGCTGCAAGACACCGTTGGCGCATTGGGCACGCAGGTGCAGTCATTGCGTGAATCCACCGACAAGGCGGTGCGGGAATCGCATTTCGATCACACGCTGCGCAATTCCGTGCGCCATGGCGGCAATATTCCGGCGATCTGGGCGCGTGCCCAAGGCCGGGAGACACGCGTTATTGGCCTGTCATGGGCCGATGAAGTGCAACTGATCCTGACCCTTCCAGGCAGCAGCATCAAAACCGTCAAGGACCTGAAGGGACGCCGTTTCGGCTTGCCCGACTGGGCCGGTGCGCAGATCGATTTCACCCGCGCCCAAGCCCTGCGCGGGCTGGAAAACGCCCTGATTCTGGAAGGCTTGCAGGTCGGTGACGTGCAATTGGTGAACTACCGCTATGAAGGCACCTTCAGCGACCCGCAGGTCAGTACTGTGAACGGCACGCCGGTCAGCGCGCAGCGGGTCGAGGGACGTAACCTGGAATTGGTCGGCCTGCTGCGCGGCGAGGTCGATGCGATTTTCCTCAAAGGCGCCAGCGCCGCTCGCCAGGCCCATGAATTCGGCCTGCATACGGTGATCGACACCGGCTCGCACCCCGAGCCGCTGATTCGCAGCAACAACGGAACCCCTCGCACATTGGCAGTAGACCTGAACCTGCTCGACAACCACTTCGACATCGCCACCGGCATTCTCGATTCCGTACGCCGCGCCGAACATTGGGCTCACACCCATCCAGAAGACACGCGCCGCTACCTCGCCCGCGAAACCAACAGCAGCGAGTACTGGGTCAGCGCCGCTTATGGCAACGACGCTCACCTGCGCCTGCGCACCGAACTGGATGAACAAGCGATTGCTGCATTGCAAGACTTCACCCACTTCCTGCATCGCTGGCGCTTCATCCCGCAAAGTTTCGATGTGCGCGACTGGATCGACCCTCGCCCACTGGACGCGCTGCTGCAAACACACACCGCGCTGGCGGGCTAACCCGCCAGGTTTCATGGACTCGAACTGAAGGCCTTTATGAGCAAACCACTCGATACGCTTTGGTACACCCACAGCCCTGTTCCCACGGGATTGGGCATCGCTGTGCAATCCGGTCGACTGGCGGAAGCCTTTCTGCCGTTCGGCACCAATATTCAATCCCTGCGCGAGTCCAGCGAACGGGAAGTTCGCGAAGCACACTACGACCATCACCTGAAAAACTCCGTGCGTCATGGCGGTAATATCCCGGCCATCTGGGCCTACGCCAGCGGCGTACAGACCCGAGTGCTGGGGCTGTCGTGGAGCGACGAGGTGCAGTTGATCCTGACCACCGCAGAAAGCGGCGTGAAGAGTGTTCGCGACCTGAAAAACCGGCGCTTCGGCGTGCCTAAATGGGCCAACGTGCAGATCGACTTCACCCGCGCCCAAGCCCTGCGCGGGCTGGAAAACGCTCTCAAGCTCGAAGGCCTCGAGGTGTCGGATGTTGAGCTGGTGGACTACCCCTATGGCGGCACCTACAGCGATGACCAGAAACAGCATGTCTACGGCTCCGAAGTCAGCCTCGGCGTAACGCGCTTCAGTCGTCGCAACAACGAACTGATCGGCCTGTTACGCGGCGACATCGACGCGATTTTCCTCAAGGGCGCCCACGCTGTGCACTTGGCTAACGAATTCGGTTTGCAGGTGGTGATCGATACCGGCTCGCACCCCGACCCGCTGATTCGCTCGAACAACGGCACGCCGCGGACGCTGACCGTTGATACTCACCTGTTGCATGAGCATTTCGACGCCAGCGTGAAAATCGTCGATACCGTGCTGCGCACAGAGCAATGGGCGTGGGCCAATCCGGATGAAACCCGGCGTTTTCTGGCCCGTGAGTTGAACACCAGCGAGTACTGGGTAGCTGCGGCCTACGGTGAGGATGCTCACAGGCGTTTGCGCACGACCCTCGATACCCGCTCCATCGAGGCGCTGCAGGATTTCACCGATTTTCTGCATCGCTGGGACTTTATCCCGCGGCGATTCGATGTGCGCGACTGGATCGATTTCAGCGTACTGGAAAACGTCATCGGCTCTACCTCTCGCCTGGCGGTTTGAGTTCTTCTTCGCCAGCAATACCGCCATCGCCAGCAAGCCGGCTCCTGAAGGTCATGCGCAAACCTTGTAGGAGCCGGCTTGCTGGCGATGGCGTTCGAAAGATAAACACACTGCTTGCCTGGCAACACCCTCTCGCCCCCTTCCTGCTGCTACAGCAACACTCGCCAAGCAACTTCTGCTGAATGTCTGGCAGGCGCTTTAGTCCGGACTGGATCCAACTAACAAAACCCTTGAAAAACCTGATGGAGCCGAACTTTCAATAACATTAAAACCCTTTATAAACAGCCACATAACAAAACTAACGCTCCAGAAAAATCTCTTGGCACGATCTCTGCTCTATCCCCATTAGTGAAACTTTATTGGGGGAGACTTAAATGCATAAACTTAATCCGATCACCAAGAGTATCTGGCTTGCCTTGTTACTGGCCGGGGGCGTCAGCGAGGGGGTGCTGGCAGCAGACACCACTGAAGCCGACAGCAGTAAAACCACCACCGAACCGTCACTCAAGACTGTGACCGTCACCGCTCAGCACCGCGAAGAAACCCTGCAAGAGGTTCCGGTGGCAGTGTCGGCAGTTCAGGGCACCGCCCTGGTTGCCGATGGCGTGCGTAACATGGGCGACATCACCACCTTCGTACCAAACGCATCGGCCAAGAACCCGGATGGCGACGGACGACCACGTTGGTACATCCGCGGTCTGGGTACCGGTGATACCGGCGCCGCGACCGTGTACCCGGTGGGCATCTACGCCGACGACGTGTACCTGAACGCGCCGATTGCCGGCGGCGGTCCGTTGTTCGACCTGGAGCGCATCGAAATCCTGCGCGGTCCGCAAGGTACGCTGTACGGCAAGAACACCACCGCGGGCGCGGTCAACGTCATCTCGAAAAAGCCGACTTTCGACACGGACGGCTTCGGCACGATCGGGTTTGGCACCAAGAACGAACGCATCGTCAGCGGCGCTCTGGGGGGAGCGCTGGTGGATGACAAACTCGCCGCTCGGGTCTCGTTGTATTCCGAAGAGCGTGATGGCTTCCAGGACAACCTGGTCGACGGCAACACCTATGGCGACGTCAACAAAAAAGCCGTGCGCCTGCAGTTTCTTGCTCAGGTCAATGACGACCTTGAGGCGTTGCTGAAGGTCCACAGTCGAGAATACAAAGGTGATGGCAGCAACGGTTCGCTGACCGAGGGACGCTATTACAATGTTGGCTATCAAAGACCCAGCGGGCGCGATATCGCCATCAACGTCAATGAAGACTCCAAGCTCAATCACGACGGCACTTCGCTTACTCTGAACTGGCATCTGGGCGATTACACCCTGACATCCATCAGTGCCTACGACTACATTCGCGGGCAGTCCACCAGCGACGCCGACTACACGCCTTATGAGGTCAACGGCGCGGCAATCTCCGACAACAAATACTCGCAGTATTCCCAGGAACTGCGCCTGGCCTCGCCGCAGCAGGAAACCTTGCGCTGGCTGCTGGGTGCGCACTACTTCCACGAAGACCTCGATAGCTCGGCACAGCGCCTGATTACACCAGGCCCGACGCCAAACGGCACCGGCTCGAACCAGACTGGCGGCGCCACTGACTTTCGTGACTTGAGCTACGACCACACCACCGACAGTTACGCGTTGTTCGGCAACCTGACCTACGACTTCACCGATAACTTCTCCGTGACCGGTGGCCTGCGCTGGACCCAGGAAAAGAAAGACATCGACCTCGACCTGACCCAACTGACCCGCATCACCGCTAACGGCCCACTGGTGCCACTGGCCGGTGTCGGCACCAATGGCAATCGTCAGGAAGACAAGACCTGGGAAGCCTGGACCTATGACCTGACGCCGGAATACCGGATCAACGACAACGTGCGCGTGTTCTTTCGCTATGCCCACGGTTTCCGTTCCGGCGGTTTCAACACCGGCCTGTCCACCAGCCTTTCGCAGCTGACCACGGTGGATCCGGAACAACTCGACGCCTACGAAATCGGCGTCAAGTCCGAATGGTTCGACCACCGTCTGACGGCCAACGCCAACATTTTCTATTACGACTACTCGGACATTCAGGTGAACCTGCTGACGGTCAACAACGGCGTGCTTACCACGGCGCTGACCAACGGCGCCAAGGGCACGGTCAAGGGCGCCGAGCTGGAACTGGAAGCCCAGCCGACCGACTACCTGCACTTGCGTGCGGCGGTATCGTTCCTCGACACCGAATACACCGACTTCAAGAACACCAACCCCAACACGGGGGTCGTGACCGGTGATTACAGCGGCAACAGCTTCGTGCGTTCACCGCGCAACGTGGTGGCGCTCGGTGCCGATTACACGTTCCCGCTGGAAATCGGGGGCAAGCTCGTCGCCGGTGGCGATGTCAGTTATCGGGACAAGGAATACTTCCTCGCCGATCGCCAGAGCAGTGCCGACAAGACCCTCAGCCAACCGCACTACACGCTGGCTAACACTCGTCTGACGTGGTTCAGCCCGGATGAAAAACTCAGCGTCACGGGGTTCGTGAACAACGTCACCGACCGTCGCTACCAGGTGCATGGTCGTCCGAACGGCACCCTGGGCCAATACGTCATCACCTACGGCGACCCGCGCACCGTAGGCCTGAGCGTCACCAGCCGCTTCTGATCCTGCCTCCACGCCAAACTTTGTAGGAGCTGCCGCAGGCTGCGATCTTTTGATCTTGATGTGAATCAAAAGATCGCAGCCTGCGGCAGTTCCTACAGGGTGTTCATACGCCTTAAAGGAATTTACCCATGTTCCATCACACCCCGTTGGCCGGCGCTATCGCGCTGGTCATTGGCAGCCTTGCCATGCCCGTCATGGCTGCCGACGCTCAACCCGGCGCAAGCAGCGAACACCTGGATACCGTGGTCGTACTCGGCACCCGCCGAAGCGACGTCACCGCACTGGAAAGCGCTGCACCGATTGATGTTCTGTCCGGCGAGCAGTTGGAACAGACCGGCGCCAGCGATCTGTCCGGCGCACTCACCGCACTGTCGCCCTCGTTCACGTATCCGCAATCGCCCCAAGGGGCCTTTGCAGGTTCTATCGCCCAGGGCGCATCGTTGCGCGGCCTGGCGTCTGATCAGGTGCTGGTGCTGGTCAACGGCAAACGTCGCCACACCAGCGCCAACGTCACCCGCCAAAGCCTGGTCAATGGCCGTGGCGCGGCGGCCGTCGATTTGAGCCTGATTCCCCTGAGCTCGATCCAGCGCGTGGAAATCCTTCGCGACGGTGCCGCAGCCCAATACGGCTCAGATGCCATCGCCGGTGTGATCAACATCGTGCTCAAAGAAAAGGACGACGGAGGCAACGTCGGATACCGCTTCGGCGGCTACGACAAGGGCGACGGCATCCAGCGCAAACTCAGCGGCTGGAAAGGCATCGCCCTGCCCAACGACGGCTTCCTGACCCTGGGCTTCGACGCCGGCAGCCAGGACCCGGCCAGTGACACCAACCCGGACAACCGGATCTTTTATCCCGGATCCACCAGCATCAACACGCCCCGCGAGCAAAACAATCGCTATCGCACCTGGCGCTGGGGCTCGGGCAATGTATCGGACCAGTACAACTTTGCGCTGAACAGTGAGGTCGGTATCGGCGAAGGTCTGACTGCCTACGGCTTTGCCACCTACTCCCACAAAAACACCGACGCCGAAGGCTTCTTCGATCCGCCCACCACCTTGCGCAACAACTACAGCAGCACGGCATTGCAACGCTTCCCGGACGGGCGCCTGCCCATCACCCGGTACTCGCTGGAAGACTATGCGTTGACCGGCGGCGTGCGTTTCGAAGACGAACAGTTGGGCAAGTTTGACTTCGCCGTGAACCATGGCGACAACACCCTGGATTCCACCGACCGGAACGCAATCAACCCCAGCTGGGGTGCCGACAGCCCGGAGAAAATCTACACTGGCAGACGTGAGGCCGACCAGACCAACGTGACCCTGGACTGGGTGCGGGATTTCCCCACCGACCTGCTGTTCAAGCCGCTGACACTGTCAGCCGGCCTGGCCTGGCGTCAGGAGAACTATGAACTGAGCGAAGGTGAAGCCGCGGGTTGGCAGAACGGCCCGCTCTTCAATACCGTCGACCCGGTCACGCGGCGGCGCATTCCGGGTTACTACTCGGGCATCACCCAGGTCGATGCGGCCTCGCTGGACCGCAATGTCTTGGGTGCCTACATCGATGTCGAAGGCCAGATCACCGAAAAATTCCAGGCCGGCGTCGCGGTGCGCACCGAGCACTATTCGGACTTCGGCGACACCACCAACGGCAAGCTATCCCTGCGCTATGACTTCACCCCGCAGATTGCCGCCCGAGCCACGGCCAGCACCGGCTATCGCGCGCCGTCGCTGGTTCAGAGCGGTTTGTCGTCGTTCAGCGTGCAGGTGGTGGAGCAACCACCCGGCAGTGGCAACTTTGTCGAAGTGCAGCAACGCACCCTGCGTGCGGACAGCCCGGAGGCAGCGCTACTGGGCGGCCAGTCGCTCAAACCCGAAGAATCCACCAGCTATTCCCTGGGCCTGGTCTGGCGCCCGTTGGCCAATGCCTCGGTGACGCTGGACGCCTACCGCATCGATATCGACAACCGCATCACGCTCTCCGACCAATTGCCCGCGTCAGTGGTCTCGCCCATTTTCGCCGGTACGCCCTACGCAAACATTCAGAGTGCGGCCTTCTACACCAACGTCGCCGACACTCGCACCGATGGGATAGAGCTTGCCAGCAACTATCAGCTGGACCTACAGCAATGGGGCCAACTGAACCTGAACGCCGGCGTGAGCCAGAACAACACCAAAATTACCGCCCTGCGCGATGTCGGCAACATCAAGGGTTCGCAGATTGTCGGCCGCACCACCCAAGGCCTGATCGAAGACGGTACACCTGAAACCAAGCTGATCCTGAGTGCCAACTGGCTGTATGACGGCTGGGGCGTCACGGTTGCCCAGCGCCGGTATGGCGAATGGAAAAGCCTCAACTCGACCAACCCAGCCTTGGACCAGACCTATAGCCCGCAATGGGTGACCGACCTGGACCTGTCGTACACCTTCAACAAAACCCTGAAAGTGTCGCTGGGGGCGATCAACCTGTTCGATACCCATCCGGACAAGGCTGACGGTGCGCAACTGTACGGCGTACCGAAGTACTCGATCACCAGCCCTGAAGGCGCGCAAGGCGCGTTCTATTACACCAGCGTCAGCTACGAATTCTGATGAGGTTGCTGGAGGGGTGTTGCTCTGGCAGCAGTGGGTGCTGACCAGGCATCAATCCGCGGTTTTCGTGGCGACGCCATCGCCGGCAGGCCGGCGCCCACAGGTCCTGCACCGTCCTGTGGGAGCTGGCCTGCCAGCGATGGCGTCATCACGTCCAGGCAATATCTACCGTGGCTGGCACAGCTCTTGCGATACCCCCTGCGTACTTCGCCGACATAAGACCTGCCATGCGTACCCAACGACTGTTGTCCTCCCTGACCTGGCTCCTCTCCCCCGCTGCCCTGCTGTTGCTCTGGGCGGTGGTGGCCGAGGCCGGAATTTTTCCGCGCAACCTGTTGGTTCCTCCCGCGCAGGTGTGGCGAACCTTCGAAGACTTGTCGGCCAGCGGTGAGTTGCTCGAACACCTGCTCAACAGCCTGTCGCGCCTTGGTCTGGGGTTCGCTATCGGCTCACTGTCGGGCCTGGCTTTCGGCGTGCTCATGGCGCTCTCGAAAAACGTCCAGATCTACTGCTCGCCGCTGTTCCACACCCTGCGCCAGATTCCCAGCATCGCCTTGATCCCGATGTTCGTGCTGCTGTTCGGTATCGATGAAACCTTCAAGATCATCATCGTCGCCAAGACCGCGTTCTTCCCGGTGGCGCTGGCCGCCAGCGAAGGTGTCAAAGGCATTCCGCGCAGCTACTTCGAAGTGGCAGACGTCTATCGACTGCGCTGGCCGACGTTCGTCCGCGAGATTGCCCTGCCTGCTGCCGCGCCACCGATCATCACCGGGTTCCGCATCAGCCTGACCCGCGCCTGGGTGGTGCTGGTGGCCACCGAGTTGCTGGCCGCCGACAGTGGCCTGGGACAAATGATTGAAATGAGCCGACAAATGTTGCGCATCGATGTGGTGATGGTCGGTGTGGTCGTCACAGGCGTGATCGGTTTCGTACTCGATTTCAGTTTTCGCCAACTCGAACAGCGGATGTTCCGCTGGCAGACCCGCTAGGAGCCGCTGATGTCTCGACTATTTGCCAATTCCCGCGGCTTGCTGCTGCCACTGTTGTTGATCGCCGCCTGGGAATATCTGTCACGCCAGGGCGCCGCCGGGGCTTACGCATTTGTGCCGTTGTCGGCGATTGGCTCGGCGTTGATTGAATTGCTGGCCAACGGCGAGCTGCTGGTGAATCTGTTGGCCAGTCTGGCCCGCACCAGCACCGGCCTGGCGCTGGGCATCTTCTTCGGCGTGTTGCTGGGCGTGTTGATGGCGCTATCAGCCGTGGCCAATCGGTTGATAGGGCCACTGTTCCATTCAATCCGCCAGGTGCCGATGCTCGGCTGGATTCCGCTGATCGCCATGTGGTTCGGCAACGGTGAGTTCTCCAAGGTGCTGATCGTGAGCCTGGCGGCGTTTTATCCGATGGTCCTCAACACGTATCAAGGCTTCAGCCATGTCGAGCAGCGTTACCGTGAAGTCGGCCAGGTGCTGGTCCTGAGCCGTTGGCAACGGTTCCTGCATGTGCTGCTGCCGGCGGCCCTGCCAAGCATTGCCACCGGTGTATTGCACGCACTCGCGTTTGCCTGGGTCACGGCCGTGGGCAGCGAGTTGTTTCTGTCTTCCGGCGCCGGCCTGGGCAACCTGATGATGAACGCCGAAGCCGGCTCCCGCATGGAGGTCATCGTCCTCAGCGTGCTGTGCATCGGCCTCTGTGGCTACCTGATGACCCTGCTATTCACCCTTCTTAGCCGCCATTTGCTGCGCTGGCGCAACACTCGTTGAAAGGCCATTCCATGAACGCAATCGCCCAAAATGCCCCGCTCCACAGCACGCCATTGCAGTCGGGTGCGCTGCACATTCGCGGCCTGAGCAAGGCTTACCGGATCGAGGGCCATCCTCTGCCGGTATTACACAACATCAACCTCGACGTTCGCCCCGGCGAGTTCGTCAGCATCGTCGGCGCCAGCGGTTGCGGCAAATCAACGTTGCTGCGGCTGATCGTCGGACTGGAAGCCGATTATGAAGGTGACATTTTGCTGGACGGCAAACGTGTCGTCGCCACCAGCCTGGAGCGCGGGATCGTGTTTCAGGACCATCGCTTGTTTCCGTGGATGACCCTGAGCCAGAACATCGCCCTGGCCTTGAAAAACCATCCGTTGTCCGCAGCCGAGAAGAATCGCCTGGTGGCCGAGCACATTGCCCTGGTCAACCTTGAAGGCTTCGAAAACGCCTACCCGCACCAACTGTCCGGCGGCATGGCGCAACGTGCCGCGATTGCCCGTGCGCTGATCAACAAACCCAAAGTGCTGTTGCTCGACGAACCCCTCGGCGCCCTCGACGCGCTGACCCGGGTACGCCTGCAGCACGAGTTGCAACGCATCTGGGTGCAGCAACGCTGCACGGTGATCATGGTCACCCACGACATTGAAGAGGCGTTGTACCTGGGGGACCGAGTGATTGTCATGGACGCTCACCCGGGACGGATCAAACACGAAATCAACGTCGACTTGCCTCATCCAAGGGACCGTTCTTCAAGCGTATTGCAAGGCTACAAGGAGCAATTGCTAGGCGAACTGGTGGGGCATTGAGCGCCAACGTTATCCGTCGAAACGTGACAAAACTGAAGAATTACAGGAGTACGTAAATGGGCAATGTCCAGAGCCCCGCCATTCTACAGCGGGCATTCCAGAGCCCAGGGCCCGGCGAATTGCTCAACCTTGGGCGGCTCTTCCGGGAACCCTTGGCGTTGTCGCGTCTGCACAGCACGCCCACGCGTGTGTTGAGTCGGCGCGAAGTCGTCCTGCTGGGGATTTTCGCGCTGGTGCTGCATGGCGCGGTGATTGTCTGGGTCAACCAGACACCGACGCCGCCACTGCCGGTGGTGCCACCGGAGATTCCGCCGATGACCATCGAGTTCTCGCAGCCGGCACCGCCAGTGGTGGTCCCGCCACCACCCGAGCCGATTCCACAGCCGGTGGTCGAACCGCCACCGCCAGTGGAGGATGAACTGGCCGTGAAACCACCACCGCCCAAACCGATTCCCAAGCCCAAGCCGGTGGTCAAGCCCGCGCCGAAACCGGTGGCCAAACCGGTGGAGCAGCCACCCGCACCGCCTGCACCGCCACAACCGGTTGCCGCGCCTGCGCCTGCGGCCCCTCCTGCCCCGCAACCGATTACCCCGGCATCGGCTAACGCCGGCTACCTGCATAACCCTGCGCCGGATTACCCGTCAGTGGCGATGCGTCGTGGCTGGCAAGGCACGGTGTTGTTGAGGGTGCATGTGTTGGCCAACGGCAAACCGGGTGAAATCCAGATCCAGAAAAGCAGCGGCCGCGATCAACTCGACGACGCCGCACTGGCAGCGGTCAAACGCTGGAGTTTCGTCCCGGCCAAACAAGGCGACGTCGCCCTGGACGGCTGGGTCAGCGTGCCCATCGACTTCAAGATCAAATAGCAACCAGCATTCCACACACCTGGCAACAGCGGGCCACCTCACAAAAGGAGCACCGCCACTTAGCACCCTCTATCAGAGAACACAGACCATGAACCTTATCGCATCGCCCTTTGAATCCATCGAACATGCCGTTATCTGGCTGTTGATCCTCTTCTCCGTTGCAACCTGGGGCCTGGCGTTGCTCAAAGGCTTGCAGTTCGTCCGGCTGAAGGCGCAAGACCGCAAATTCCACCGGCAATTCTGGGCCGCTTCCAGCCTTGAATCAGCCGCCGAGTTCGCCAACAACCAGCCGGGGGCGGCGGCTCGCGTCGCACTGGCCGGTTATGCGGCGATTCAGGTCGGTGACAACCCGGCCAACGACCTCAGCCAGTCGATCAATCATCAGGACCGTCTCGAGCGCGCCCTGCGCCAGCAGATTGTGCGTGAGCGACGTTCCCTGGAAACAGGCCTGGCGATCCTCGCCAGCATTGGCAGTACGTCGCCGTTTATCGGCCTGTTCGGTACGGTCTGGGGGATCATGTCGGCGTTGAAAGGCATCAGTGCAGCGGGCTCGGCGAGCCTGGAAACCGTGGCCGGGCCGATCGGTGCAGCCTTGGTCGCTACGGGCGTCGGTATTGCCGTCGCGGTGCCGGCAGTGCTGGTTTACAACTACTTCCTGCGTCGCCTGAAACTGACCGCCGCCGATCTGGATGACTTTGCCCACGATTTCTACAGCCTGGCGCAGAAACACGCGTTCCGTGTGCAGTTGCAGGCGGTACCCGTTAAAACCGGCACCACCGGCGCCGGGCACAAAGTCAAGGAGGCCTCCTGACATGGCCTTCTCTACTCAAGACAGCGATGAAGTGCTCAGCGAGATCAACGTCACGCCGCTGGTGGACGTCATGTTGGTGCTGCTGGTGGTGTTCATCGTTACCGCGCCGCTGCTGACCAACTCGATTCCGATCAACTTGCCGAAGACCGAAGCGGTGGCGCCGGTGGAACAGAAAGATCCGCTGGTGGTGAGCATCGACGACAAGGGCAAGGTGTTCATCAACAAGGACGAGATCCAGCCGGACTTGCTGGAAACCAACCTTAAAGTGGCCAAGACCAAAGACGCCGAAGTGCGTGTGCAATTGCAGGCTGACAACGGTGTGAATTATGGCGAAGTGGCCCGCGCCATGGCGTCCATTGAGCGCGCCGGGATTAGCAAGCTTTCGGTGATCACAGCCAAGTAGTTAATCAATCGCTGGAGACGTCACGTACTTCAGGTTCTTCGAGCGGGATTTATTGGCCAAGGCGGACTTTGTCCGCCTTGGCTGTTAGTAAGCCCCTCATTCTGGCCGATGGTGCGACGCATGTGCTGGCAGTGTTCATGCGGGAAAGCGGGTTTTGAAAGCAGCGCTGTTGATGCGAGTTATCGATTTTCCCGCATCGGGAGTATTGGTGAGCTGTTGAGCAACTACCCCGCCACCACAAAAATAATGATCGGCCCACACACCGCCAGCAGCACATTGGAAATCGCATAACACACGGTAAAGCCAATCACCGGTGTATTGCTGCCCGATTGTTCGATGATCTTGTTCATCGACGCCGCTTCGGTCTGTGCTCCGGCCAGGGCGCCGAAGAGGATCATCGGGTGCAGGCGCAGCACGTAACGGCCGAAGTACAGCGCCACCAGTGGCGGCAAGATTGTCACTACGGCACCGGACAGCAGCAGCGCCAGGCCTTGTTCTTTCATGGCGGCGAACGCCGCTGGTCCTGCCAATAGCCCCACCACTGCCCCGAACGCCGTCAGGCCGAATTCGGAAAACGCCCATTGCGCGGCCGGTGGCAGTGCGCCGACTTCGGGGTGGCGTGAGTTGTACCAACCGATCACCAGCGCCGCAACCAGCACCCCGCCACCAATGCCCAGTTCCACCGGAATCATGCCGATGTGGGTCGACAGCAAACCCAGCAACGACCCCAGCACCATGCCCAGCGTATGCACGGCAATGTCGCTTTTGTAATTGTTCTCGCGAATCCGCCCCAGGCGCTTGGCCACGGCGTCGACGCTGGCTGTGCGCCCGGTCAGGGTGATCACATCGCCCCGACGTAAAACGGTATTGGGCAGTAACGGCAGCTCATAGCCCTGGCGACTAATGGTGTTGATGAAGCAACCCAGGCGCCGGGTGTTGGCCAATCGGTCTCGGGCGCCGTGAATGGTCTTGCCGGCGAACTCCGGCGAGGTCAGCACAATGTCCACCTGCCGGGTGGGAAACGACAGCGATTCGGGGTGATCGATCTCCGGTCCCACCCATTGGGTCAACGTGCCGACGGCCTCGCGCAAGGCGTATACCCCGACGATGTCCCCGGCCATGAGAGTGAAGCCTTCATCGCGTTCGATGATCTGGCCGGCGCGCACCACGCGCTCGATCGTCAGCGACTCGTGTTGGCCTTCGATGTCGACAATGCGCTGGCCCGCCGCCGGACCGTTGTCCGCCACCTGATGGGCGCGCACGACGATCCGGGTATAGGGCACGGTGATCGCGTCTTCTTCCTTGGCAATGCCCAGCTCCAGCTCCAGTTCGCGGGCCGACGCCTTGAGGTCGACGCCCAGCAGTTTCGGGGCAATGCTGCCGACGAAAACAATCAGGCCAATCGTGCCGAACAGGTAAGTGATCGCATAGGCAATCGCCATGTGGCTATTGAGTTCAGCCTTGGCGGCGGTGTCGATAGCCAATTGATTGATCGCACTGGTGGCGGTGCCCATGATCGCCGTGTCGGTCAACGCACCGGCACCAAGCCCGGCAGTAAAACCGGCATCAAAATCGAAGATCGCGTTCATCAGCAGGATCGAACCCAGCGCCGTCGCGCACAGCACCACCGACAGCACCACCAGTTTCAGCGTGCCGCGATTGAGGCTGCCGAAAAACTCCGGCCCGCTCTTGAAACCGACGGCATAGATGAACATCACGAAAAACACCGATTTCAATCCGGTCGGCACTTCCAGGCCGATCTGGCCGATCAGCAACCCCATCAACAGCGCCCCGGCCACCGACCCGAGGTGAAAACTGCCTATGCGGATACGGCCGATGAAAACGCCCAGTGCGATGGCCAGGAATACCGCAATTTCCGGGTCGGCCCGCAACGCGTGGAGCACAAAATCAAGCATGATGCGGACTCCCGTCCAGGCGGAATCAAGGTTCCTTGGGTTCCTGCGCAGGTGCCGGATACCACTTGTCCCGGGGTACCCACTTCTCTTGTTCAGGATCGCCCAAATAATGCGGCGACATGATCTGCACGCCGTACTCGTTGAACACATCCTGAATGTTGGCGTGGAGCATGCTCAGCAGCACGGCGCGCGGGCGCGGTTGGCTCGGGATGGCCTGGGCCACCAGTCGGTACTCAGGGTAGAAATCCGACAGCGCAGTCTGGAACACCTGGGCCGGCGGTACTTCAAGAATCCCCGGCGTGCGTTGGGCCGCTTCCAGCAACATTGCCTCCACCTGGCGCCATGGCGTGTCGTAGCCGATGGTCACCACGGTGTCGACCACATAACCGGGACCTTGCACCGTGCGCGAGTAGTTTTTGGTGACCGTGCCGGTGATCATTGAGTTGGGCAAGGTCAGCACCTCGCCGAGACCGGTGCGAATGCTGGTGGTGAACATGCCGAGTTCGGTCACCGTGCCTTCATAGTCGCCAATGCGTACAAATTCGCCGGGGCGCAGGGTTCGGGTGTAAGTCAGGATCAGACCCGCCGCCGCCTGCCCCACCACACTGGTGGCACCGAGGGAAATCATCAGGCCGATCAACACCGACAATCCTTTAAAAGCGTCGGTGCCCGCACCGGGCAGATAGGGGTAGGCCATGGCCAGGGCAAACAGCCAGATCGCCAGGGATGTCAGGCGCTGGGTCGGTTGCAGGGTTTCATGGTTCAGCCAGCTCAGGGTGCCTGGCATGGCCATGCGCCGCAAAATCCGGCGCATGAACACGGTGGCGCCACGGGCGATAAAGAAAATCGCCAACGCCACACCCAGCCCCGGAATCGCGCCGACAATGCCTTGCAGCAAGTAGTCGGCAACTTCCAATAAATAGTTATTGAGGCTTTCACCCCACGGCCGTGTGTAGGGAAAGCGCGACAGGACAAAGCCGAGCCACTCATATGTCAGCAATAACACAACGGCCCAACGCAGTAACTCCAGCAAGCGGCTGGCCAGCGGATACAAGTAATTGGCATCCAGCAGCGGCACCCGCCCGACCTTCAAGGCCTGAGTGTGGCGATGCATCAGCTCGGGCAGCTTCTTGAGCAGTCTGCGCCGCAGATAGGACATGCCCAGCAACAAGCCGATATAAATGCCGGTGGCGATCAGTGCCGCAACGATCGATCGGATGATCAAACGCAGACTGCGAGCCTCCTGGGTTTCGGCCACCACCTGACGCAACTTTTCAGCCGCCGCTTCGGCAGCCTGCTGTACCGAGTCGAATTGGGTCGGGTCAAAATCCTTTGGCGAGACGATAAAGGCCCGCCGGCTACCCAGCAGCACCATGTAGCTTTTGACGATCGGTTCGAGGGTGACGGTGAGGTCGTCGGCATCATCGAGCGCTTCGCTGATGACCGCTTTGGCGCGCTTGACCCGCGATGCCGGGCCTTCACCAAGGAGGGTCGCGCGAAACACCATGATGCTGCGGTTGGCTACTTTCAGTTCGGCAGGCGTATCAGCCGTTTTCGGCGGATCCTCGGCCCACAATTGCAGCGACCAGAGCATGCCGAAAACAGTAAACAATACAGCGAGCAGCCTGCTCCGCATGTGTCAGATCCTTACTTCACATAATTCACACCGAGGGTTCGTATCGCAGCGTAGTTCACCGATGAACGGTTGTCAGATTTCGGTCAGTTCGGGTTCAGCAACCCACCGCTCCAGTTGCGCGACACACGGCTGTCAGTGAACTTGACCACCACCACGCCCTGCGAAATCAACCGATCACGATAACGGGTCACCAGGGGGCCGGTTTGCTCGGCCGAGATTGTTCCTTCAGCGTCATGGCTGTTTTTTGAGCGCTTTGTGAAAGCTTAATATCTTTTGGTAATGAAACATGTGTTGGCACGAGTGAAATAAATGCTCATTGTCGACGCAGGAAGAACAAAATCAAGACAACTCTTCCTTGTTTCATCTAGATATTGCAATCGATATCACGCACCGAAAAATAACACATGACTATAGATCGCATTCTTTCACCCAGTCCCGCGCACGACCCACGTTCAAGCCCACATCCAGCTATCATTCACAATAATGAATCAATAACAAACATAAAGCACCTCATCGAGACCCTCCGTGCCAACGGCATCACCATAACAAACGCCGACATATTGTTAGCCAAAGAAATACGTACTCCCCCTGACCAGACCTTCGATGTTACATCAATCAGCTCTTACTGCAACCCTGAAAAACTACAACGTGGAGAATATACATTCACCGACTTGAGAACCGATATCACTTTTATAATTGACCCTGTAAAAACCGACGTACTCGTGACCATGCTTAACGATCAGTTAGCTGAGAAATCCGTCAGCTTTACTCTACCTGCCGTCAGTTTTCATGACATGAAAATTGAACCTTTAACTACATCTGACTATAAAAGTGGATTGCCCTTCCTGTTAAGTTGTGAGACCCGTCACTGCGATTTTATTGGCGGGCACGGTGGCAATTATCCTTTGGCGGAATATCTATCAACCGATGGAATCTCCTGCAAGATCACACGCGCTTCGGAATATGTTGGTCATATCAACGCCTGGAAAGATAACGAAGGCAATATTTTATTGGGAACGCTGGCCATCAAACAAGACGAGGTCAAAACTAGCGTCTTGCGCCAAACTCTTGAGCTGTTTTCAAAAAGCTTGCTTGAGAACAATCCTGGCACCCAAAAAATACTGTTGGGAATGGGCGGGCAAAATCTTCCCATACTGTTTCCAGATCTTTTTATTCCGGGAGGAGACGGGCACTCTCCATTGGGGAAAATACGGCACGAAGACGACATTATTCACAGCGCCTCTGGTGAAGTAAAAACACTTCAGCGCCTGATTGGCATGGAAGTTTACGGGCAAACAAACATCAACAATCAAGACAGCATCGGCATGAGCCCGAATAAAAGGCTCGATATGAAAAACGCCGTAATACTCATGGACGAAACGATGGCTCAAACGGTTGATGGCAAAGCCACCTTGCTACTTGAAGAACTTCAGACCAAAGGTGCATATCGAGCACAGAAAAGCTCCAGAGCAGTAACTTGGCAAGACATTCAGCATCGTGGAGAAAGTCACCGTTTGGAAAAATTTCACGAAATCAAGAACCTCCTTCTACAACAAGGGGTCGCCGATGTCAGACTTGAGCGTTCACAAGGGCAGGACGTGACGATTTCCACGCCGCAAATACCAGAAAGTCTTCCTTATCCCGTACTGGACGGCAAACGGGTGGAAGACAGGTTTTTCACTAAAATGAGGGTCGGGGGTCAACCTTCGCAGCTTAAACAAACACGCGTTTAGAACAACCATGTAAGGACTGCTGGCGATAGTGCCTACGAAGTCGCCATCGCCAGCCATTCAGCGTTCCAACAAGTTCGTCAATGCGGATCAGTTCGGATCCAGCAACCCGCCACTCCAGTTACGCGACTCTTGGCTGCCGGTGAACTTCGCCACCACGGCCCCCTGCGGAATCAATCGATCGCGATAGCGGGTGACCATGCGCCCGGTTTGCTCGGCCACCAACACCACTTCCGACGACGGATCACCGGGCCGGCGCAGGATTCGCGCAAATCGCTGGCCTTGCTCCACGACATCACCAAGGTTCTTTTCGAAGATCAGCACACCGGGTTGCGGCGCGAGAATGGTCTCCATCTGCGCCATGTCCTTGACCTCGACGGGCCACTCGGCCGCCGGCATCGCTTCGTCGATCACGCCGTAACGGCACAGCCAGGCATACAGCCCATCGGCGTCCTGTTCGGCAAAACGGTCATTGACGTCGCCCTGCCCACGCAGCTCCAGGGTCGCGGCCATCCGGCCCTGGGTCGTTCCTTCACGCAGCCACGGGGCAATAATGGTTTCCTCGAAAGAGCCTTCGCCGCCGTCATCCCAGATAATCGCCACGTCCATTTTCATCGCCGCTGCCAGTTCTCGGCCACGGGGCCAGAAGCTGCGGTGCACGTAGATGTAGGGCAGCGCTTCGTCATCGGTGTGCAGGTCGAGCATCACGTCGGCCGGGGCGGCCAGTTGCACGAGTTGTTTTTGCCACGCCTGGACGTTGGTCGACGGCTGCTCCATTGCAGCCGACTGGTCGAAACCGCGGTTGAAGTTATGCCCGCTGGCATCGTGAAAACGTCCAAGAATCCGACCTTGGCGAAACTGGCCGATGCCCAGCGGGTTGGCCTGTGGCACCACAGTCACCGTGCCCTTGAGCTGCCCCGCGGCCTCGGCCACCGCCAAACGTTGCATCAACCGGTGCAGAACCAGCATCCCGGCAATTTCATCGGCATGCACCCCGGCCTGCAAGTGCACTTTCGGCCCACCGCTGGCACCTTCGAAACGCCAGGCGCTAACCTGCACCGGGTCGCCATTGTTGTTGCGAACGTTGAACGAAATATCCTGCGCCATGCCATTGTCCTCCCGTCGTGAACGTAAAAACCGAAATGCCGAGGCTGGAGATTGAACACACGTTCAACTAAGCTCCGCCCACGTGGACCACCGCCAAGGACTTCTTTGTGACCACCATCGCCCCGAAAAACCGTCGCGCTGAACCTGATGAACGCCGCGAACTGCTGGTTGCTGCCACCCTTCGCTGCCTGGCCCGCGATGGTCACGCCGGCATTTCGGTGCGGCGTATTGCGACCGAGGCCGGTGTGTCCGTTGGCCTGCTCAATCACCATTTCGGCAGCATCGATGCCCTGATCGCCGACACATACCAAAAAATCGCCAGCGAACTCACTACCGCCCTGCTCCATGAAATTGCCCAGGCCGGCACACCGGCAGAAAAGCTCGATGCGTTTCTGGTCGGGTCCTTTTCTTCGCGGGTCATGGACCCGCAATTGCTCGGCGTGTGGGTGGTGTTCTGGAGCCTGATCCGGCATTCCGAACACGTCAGCCAATCCCACGAAAAAAGCTATCGCGCCTACCTCGACCTGCTTCGCCAGTTGCTCGGCGACCTGGCGGTCAGCGAAGGTTTCGTGATCCACGACACGCGGCTGGCGGCCATCGGTCTATCGGCGATGCTCGACGGCCTCTGGATCGAGTGGTGCCTCAACCCCGAGACCTTCACCCCGGCCAACGGGCTCCACATCTGCCGTTGCTGGATAAAGGGGCTGCGACACGGAGCATTCAGCACCGACGACGTCCTGTGACGGGTGCCGACCGAAAATCATCGCCAGCGTGCCACTGACTGCAATCAGGCCGGCGCCGATCATCAGCGACACATCCATGAGCGTGCCCCAGATCAGACTCGACAACAGAAACGCCCAGATCAGCCCGGTGTATTCGAACGGCGCCAACACGGTTGCGGTGGCGCGCTGGAAACTGGCGAACAGCAAGAACTGACCAATGCCACCCAACAATCCCGCCCCCAACATGCCGAGCCAGGCCGGCGTCGGTGTCGGGGTGTGGGTCCAGGGCAAGGCGACCGCCATGCACAGCACGGACACCACGTTGGTGATCAGCATCTGCTCCAGCACTGACGTCTGGTCATCCACCTGGCGCAACTGGATATAGGTGAACGCCCAGCACATCGCCGCCAGCAACGTCAGGACAATCGGCACGGGATCGGCCAGGTTGTTGGGGCGACAGGCAATCACCACGCCGACAAAACCGATGATCAGGGTGAACCACTGCCAACCGGTGACGCGTTCCTTGAGAATCGCCGTGGCCAGTACCGTGACCATGATCGGTGCCGAAAAATACAGGGTGGTCATTTCCGCGAGTGTCAGGTCGCGGGCCGCCGTGTAATACAGCAGCCACGCCGCAATCGACAGCAACCCGCGCACGACCAGCAGGCGGCGACTGGACGAGCGCCACGCACGGCGCACCAGTGACAAACGCCCGATCAGCAAACACGCCACCGCGACCACCAGCGCACGCCAGAACAAAATGGTGACCACCGAATAATCGGCCACCAGCCACTTGATGCCGGCGTCCTGCAACGACAGGAACGCATAGCCCAACGTGCACAGGCCAATGCCTTGTAGCGAGCGGTCAACCAACGGTTTATTCATCATGCAGACCTGCGCACCGGGGTTCCCCGGCGTTCAACAAAGGCAAACAAGGCTTCGATCAGGAACGTCAGGCAGACGTAGACACCGGCCACCAACAACAACGGTTCGTACACTTGCAGGGTTTGCGCCCGGACCACGTTGGCCGCCCCCAGCAAATCGATGACAGCGATGGTCGAGGCCAGCGCCGTGGACTTGAGCAACATCACGGTTTCCCCGGCCAGGGTTGGCAACAGCAAACGCAGCGCCCGTGGCAAACGCACGCGCAACAGCGATTGACGGGCTGTCATGCCAAACGCCGAGGCTGCTTCCATCTCGCCTTTAGGCACAGCCAGCAAGCCGCCGCGAATCACTTCGCCGACGTAGGCACCTACCGACACCACCAGGGCAAACACGATGTACCAGTAACCATCACGCAAGTACGGCCAGAGGAAACTGCCTCGAATCAGCGGGAACTGCGCAAACAGGCTGCCGAGCCCGTAATAGAAGATGTAGATCTGAATCAGTAACGGCGTGCCGCGGGTCACGCTGGTGTAAAACAGGCTGACCCGGGCGATCACTTTGTTCTTCGAGATCCGCGCCAGCGCCACCAAAATCGCCAGGAGGAAACCCAACACGCTGGAAATCAACAGGATCAACAGGGTCGTTTGCAGCCCACTGATCAACAGCGATCCGTATTCAACTGTCCACGCTGGAATCATTTCATTTACTCAGCCGGTTTAGTCAGCAAGGGGCATCCAGCGACGAATGCGTCGCTCAAGCCGTCCCGACAGGTAGTTGGACACCAGCGTCACCGCGTAATACAGCGCCGCGGCCGTGAGGTAGAACAACAGATAGTGACGCGTGGAACCCGCCGCTTGTTTGGCGGTGTACAACAACTCGTTGGTGCCGACCACGCTGATCAGGGCGCTGTCCTTGATCAGGTTGATCCACAGGTTGGCCATCCCCGCCATTGCGTAGGGCGCCATGATCGGCAACGTAACGCGACGGAACAGGCCGAAACCGTGCAGGCCGAAAGCCTTGGCCGCTTCGATCTGGCCATAGGGAATCGCCTGGATCGCCGCGCGAAAAATCTCCGATGCGTAGGCACCCTGTACCAGCCCCAGCACCACGATTGCCGCCAGCGGACCGCTGACATTGACCACCTCGTAACCGAGCGAAGTCATCAGCGAATTGAGCAGCATGGAACCGACGTAATACAGCAACAGGATCAGCAACAACTCCGGCACCGCGCGAAACAACGTGGTGTAGCCGCGAGCCAGTGCCGCAATCGGTTTTGGCGCACCCAGCTTGAGGCAGGCCACCACCAAACCGATCGCCAGCCCGAGCACAAAGGCCCCGGCCGAAATCTGCAGGGTCATCCAGAGCCCCTTGAGCAGCGCCCCGCCCCATCCTTGCTCGCTGAAATTGATCAAATCGAACATTGCCGGCATTTCAGTCTCCAGTTGGCGGGCAGAAGGCGCCGCCGCCCTTTGAAGGAGCGAGCCTGCTCGCGATTGCGGTGGTTCAGTCAACAGCAACGTCGACTGTCATGGCCTCATCGCGAGCAGGCTCACTGCTACAGGGTCTGTGTACAGCCTTGGTTATCAGAACGCTGGTTTCACGCTCGTGCCGAAATAGCTTTGCGACAGGTCGTCATAGTCCTTGCTCGCCAGCAGTTCCTGGATGGCTTTGTCGAGCTTGGCCTTGAGTTCGGTGTCGCCCTTGCGCATGCCCGCGCCAACACCTTTGCCGAAGATCGGGTCGTAAGGCACCGCGCCGAGGTAAGCCAGGTCTTTCGCATCCGGCGTCTTGACGAAAGCGGCCATGGCCGTGCCGTCGGCCATCATCAGGTCGATGCGGCCGGCAATCAGGTCAGCGTTGGCCGAGTCCTGGGTGTCGTAGTACTTCACGTCGGCGATTTTTTCGTAGTAGGTCTTCAGATAGCTGGCGCTCACTGTCGAGTTCTGCACGCCGATGGTCTTGCCCTTCAGGTCATCCGGGAATTTCTTCACTGATGCGTCCTTCGGCCCCACCACCGCGATCACCGAGTCGTAATACGCCTTGCTGAAAGCGATCTGTTTTTCGCGTTCTTCGGTCACCGACATCGAGGAGAAAATCACGTCGATCTTCTTCGCCAGCAGCGACGGAATGATTCCGTCCCACGCCACTTCCTTGATCTCGCACTCGGCTTTCATTTCGCTGCACAGCTTGTGGATCAGGTCGACTTCAAAGCCTTTCCATTCACCGTTGGCTTGTTTCTCGGTGTACGGCGGATACGGTTCGGCAGCGACCGCGAAGCGAATCGGCTGCGCCTGGGCCGCACTCATACCGGCCAGCATGACGCAGGCTGCACCGGTCAACCAGTTTGCAAAACGTCGATTTCCCATGTTGTTTTCCCGTCTTTTTATGTGGCGTTAGCGAGTTTGATGAGCGTTGACGAATTGCCGGCAACGCTCGCTGCGTGGGTGTACGAACACTTCGTCCGGCGAACCGGTTTCCTCGATCAGCCCTTGATGCAAAAAGGCGACTTTGGAAGAAACATCGCGTGCGAAGGCCATTTCATGGGTCACCAGGATCATGGTCCGGCCTTCTTCGGCGAGAGAGCGGATCACCCGCAGCACTTCCCCAACCAGCTCCGGGTCGAGTGCCGAGGTGGGTTCATCGAACAGCATGACCTTGGGCCGCATGGCCAGGGCCCGGGCGATGGCCACCCGCTGTTGCTGTCCCCCGGAGAGAAACGCCGGGTACTCGTTGCGCTTGGCCGCCAGCCCGACGCGCTCAAGCAAGGCTTCGGCCCGTTCGGTGGCTTCCGCCTTGCTTTCGCGCAGGACTTGGGTCGGCGCTTCGATGAGGTTTTCCAGCACCGTGCGATGGGGCCAGAGGTTGAAGTTCTGGAACACCATGCCCAGGCTGGAACGAATGCGCACCAGTTGCCGGGTGTCGGACACCAGCGGCGCGCCGGGGCGGGTGTGGTTGAGATGAATGCTTTCGCCGTCGACCAGGATCCGCCCCTGATCCGGCACTTCGAGCATGTTGATGCAGCGCAGCAGCGTACTTTTACCCGAGCCGCTGGCACCGATCAGCGAGATCACTTCACCTTCGCGAGCGGTCAGGGACACGCCCTTGAGCACCTCGATATTGCCGAAGCGTTTATGCAGCTGATCGACTTCGATCATGGTCCGCGCGGCGCTCGGTTCGGCCTGTGCCTCAGTCGCTACGCTGGTGATCACCGGCCGTGGTGCTTCGCCCTTCAACACCAGGACGAAATCACGAATGCGCTGACAGGCCTCAGCCAGTCGTTCTTCACCGAGGGTAAAGGACAGTCGTACGAAACCTTGCGCCGGCTCGCCGAACGCCGCCGCATCGAGTACCGAAACCCGCGCTTCACGCAACAGACGCCAGGCGAACTCCAGCGATGTCAGCCCCGTGCCACGCACGTCCACCAGCACGAACATGCCGGCATCAGGCTTGAGCACAGCAATGCCCGGGCAGTCGGCCAAGCCATCAACCACCAGATCGCGGCGACGACGATAAATGTCGCGCATGCCGTGGGTCACCTCGGTGTGGGCCTCGACCGCCTTGAGCGCGGCTTCCATGACGAACCCCGGCAAGCCGTAGAGCATGCTCAGCACCAGGGTTTCGGCATGCGCAATGAGCGCAGGATCGGCAACAATCCAGCCAATTCGCCAACCGGTCATGGCGTGGGATTTCGACAGGCTGCCGATGACCACGCAACGTTCGGCCATGCCGGGCAATGCTGCCAGGCTCAGGTGTTCGCGTTCGAAAGACAGGCTCTCGTAGACCTCGTCGACGACCACCCACAGGTCATGGGCGATCGCCAGGTCTGCAATGGCCTGCAGCTCTTCGCGATTGATCACCACGCCAGTGGGGTTGTTCGGGTTGGACAGGAAAATAGCCCGGGTTCGCGGGGTAATGGCCTTGGCCAGCACGGCGGCATCGAGACGGAAGTCATCCATCGCCGAGCACGGTACCCGCACCAGCGTGGCGCCAGAACCTTTGAGGGTTGCTTCGTAGGTCACGTACATCGGATCGAGAGCAATCACCTCGTCACCCGCACTGAGCAGGCACATCGACGTCACGAACAGAGCGTTCTGCGCCCCGGCCACGGTGATCACGTTTTCAGCTTGCACCTCGCGCCCGAACAGCTTGGCGTAGCGCGCGGCGATGGCTTCGCGCAATGCCAGGCGGCCAGCGATTTCGGTGTAGTGAGTGTCGCCTTCGCGCAGCGCCTGGATGGCGGCATCGGTGATGAAATCCGGGGTGGGGAAATCCGGGTCGCCGACGCTGAGAATGATCACATCCTCACCATTGCGGCGGGCTTCGAACGCCGCATTGTGAATATCCCAGGCGGCAACGCCTTGTCCTGAGATCCGCTCAACAAAGGGTGAAAACCGCATGCCAGTGCCTCGTTCAAATAGAAGAAACGCAAGCCCGCAACCAGCCGGGAAAGAAGGTGGAACGAACATAGACCAAGCTGAACACTCGTTCAACAGAAAAGTCACGGGGGTTCGCGTTCAGCGTAAACAGGTCGTTTTTACGACAGTGGTGGCGTTTTTGCGCAGCGCTGCATGGAATCAGAACGGCAGCCTTTCAGGCGTCTATGCTGCTGTGATGTTTCTTGGTCGGAAAACGCGCGATGCATTCAGGAACCCGCCAACTGTCGCTCACCGCCCTGCTCGTCTTGGGCGGTTGCGTACGGTTGGGGCCGGACTTTCAATCGCCCGCTGAGCCGTGGATCGATCACTGGAACACCCCGGCCCTTGAACATGCCAGCCAGCGCTCGGCTTACCCGGACATCCGCCAATGGTGGCACGTGTTTTCCGACCCGGCGCTGGACCAGTTGATCGCCGAATCCGATGCCCACAATTCCAGCCTGAAAATCGCCGGATTGCGCGTCATGGAAGCCCGGGCGCAATTGGGTATCGCTCAAAGCGGTCTCTACCCGCAATTGCAACAGGTCAGCGTTGACAGCCTGTATGTCAATCGCCGGCAGTACGGCGGCAATAATCCGGTCGACAGCCATTTCTGGCAGCACAGCGGCGGGTTCGATGTCGGGTGGGAGCTGGATTTCTGGGGACGGTTCAGCCGTGCAATCGAGTCTTCCGATGCCAGCTACTTCGCGGCCGAAGCCAACTATGAAGATGCGCTGGTCTTGCTGCGGGCACAGGTGGCCGACACTTATTTCTCCCTGCGTACCACCGAGGCGCGCTTACGGGTGGCCCGGGAAAACGCCCGCCAGCAACAGCGCAATTACGAAATCACCGAGAAGCTGTTCCACAGCGGCCAGACCCCGGAACTCGACCTACAACAAGCCAAGACTCAATACCTGGGCACCTTGAGCACCATCCCCGTGCTTGAGGACCAGATCGGACGTATCCGCAATGCGCTGGCGGTGTTGATCGGCCGCCCGCCCGGCGCGCTGCCGCTGATGGCGGAAAACACCGGGCTGATCCCGCTGGTAGACCGCGCCGTGCTGCAGGATGTCCCGGCCAATCTGCTGTTGCGACGGCCTGATGTGCGCGCCGCCGAACTGAATGTCGCCGCCCAGTCGGCATTGATTGGCGTCGCCGAAACCGATTTCTACCCGTCGCTGACATTACTGGGCAGCATCGTCTGGTCCGCCGACACCTTGAGCGGCACCTCGCGCAGCCTCGATCTGGTCGGCGGCCCCAGCCTGCGCTGGAACGTGTTCGACTATGGCCGCATCAGCAACAACGTGCGCGTGCAGGATGCGCGCTTGCAGCAATTGATCGAGTCCTACCGCGACAAGGTCCGTCAAGCCGCGCGCGAGGCGGATGACGCGGCCAATGGTTTGACCCGCTCGTTGCAGCGCGAACGCATCCTGCGCGAAGCCGAAGGCGCCGCCAAACGTTCGCTGGAACTGGCCAACGCGCTGTACCGCGAAGGCTATTCGGATTTCCAGCGCGTACTCGACGCACAACGCGCGCTGCTCGAACTTCAGGACAGTTACTTGCTCAGTCGCGGTGATGCGGTGAGCAACGTGATTGCCCTATACAAGGCGCTTGGCGGCGGTTGGTACAGCGCACAAGCCAAAGTCGACTCCACCACGCGCAAGCAAATGGAGCAACGCACCGACTGGGGCGATCTGCTGAATGAACCCTCCGCTGACCAGCCCGTTTCCCCTTTGCCCAATCAGGTAAAAGCCCATGAGTGAAGCCGCGCCCGTTGCTCCCGACGCGCCCTCCCCGCCGCCCGCCGAACCGGTCGCCGACCCCACCAAAAAAGGCATCAAGTGGGTGCTGCTGCTGATCGCCGTGAGCCTGGCGTGGTATCTGCTGGCCGACCGCTTCACGCCGTATACCCAACAAGCGCGGGTGGGTGCCTTCGTGATCCCGGTGGCGGCGGAAGTCTCGGGCCGGGTGGTCCGCGTCAACGTGCGCAACAATCAGGACGTCAAGGCGGGGGAAGTGATTTTCGAGATCGACCCGCAGCCTTATCAGATCGCCGTCGACCGCGCCCGTGCCGACCTTGAGTCCACCCGCCGGAAGATCGGCGCGAGCACTGCCGGTATTGCCTCGGCCCAGGCCAATTTGCGCGCGGCGCAGGCCAATGAGCTCAAGGCGCGCCAGGACAATCAACGGCTTGAAGGGTTGTATCGCGAAGACCCGGGGACCATTTCCGTGCGCCTGCTGGAAGTCTCCCGCGCCAACCGCGAAGCCGCCGTCAGCAAGGTTGCCGCCGCCCGCGCCGAGGTCCAGCGTGCCCGTGAAACCGAAGGCGGCAGCGAGGAAGACAACGCCCAGTTGCGCAGCGCCGCCACCGCGCTGTCGAAAGCCGAGCTGGACCTTTCCAATACACAGATCCACGCCCGCTCGGCCGGTCTGATCACCGACTTGCGCACCGACGTCGGCCAGTTTGCCGCTGCCGGCAACCCGGTCATGACCCTGATTGCCATCCACGATGTGTGGATCAGCGCCGACATGACCGAAAACAATCTCGGTCTGGTCAAGCCCGAAACGCCGGTATCGATTGTGCTCGATGCCCTGCCCGGCGAAGTGTTCCAGGGGCGTATCCGCAGCATCGGCTACGGCGTCAGCGTTGGCCAACCCGCCGCGCCCGGCAGCCTGCCGACCGTGCAGAACAGCCGTGACTGGCTGCGTCCGGCCCAGCGTTTCCCGGTGATCATCGAGTTTTCCCCGGAGTCGCTGGCGATGCTGCGTGACAACCGCGGCATTCGCGCGGGCGGTCAGGCGGAAGTGATGGCGTTTCCTTCCGAAGGCAACCTGTTGAACCCGCTGGGCCAGGTGTTCCTGCGGCTGATGAGCTGGCTGTCGTATGTTTACTAGGCCACAACGCACGCCGAGGGCGCAGCGTGCATTGCGCCTGGCCACTGGCACGGCCGTGTGCCTGGCGGTCAGTTTTGGCCTGGCGCTGCCGATCCCGTTTCTGGCGCCGGTGTTGTGCGCGCTGGTGCTGGCGTCCGCCAATCGTCCGCTGCCGCTCAAGGCCGCGGTGGTGTTGGCGTTGGCGGCGATGCTGACCACCGGCACCGGCCTGCTGATGATCCCGCTGCTACGGTACTACCCCAACAGCGGGGTACTGGTCATCGGCCTGTGTTTATTTGTGGTTTTTCGGTTTGGCTTGCGCGGCGGCAGTAACCTGATCGTTACGTTTCTGGTGATCGGCCTGACCATGATCTCTTCGGCGGGCGTGGCTGATTTTGGTCTTGCGGTGATGGTCATCAAGGCCATGGTGGCAGGACTGATTCTCGCCGTGGTCGTCGGCATGTTCAGCCATTGGTTATTCCCTGAACCGGCCAACGCCCCACCGCCGCCCGCCCCGCCGATTTTTCCAGCGAGCGAAGTCGACCGGGTGGCATTGCGTGCCACGCTGATCGTAATCCCGGCCTTCTTGCTGGCGTTGATCGATCCGACCACGTACCTGCCGATCGTGCTCAAGGCCGTCAACCTCGGACAGCAGAGCGAGACGACCAGCGCGCGCAACGCCGCCCGCGAGCTAATCGGTTCGACCCTGCTCGGCGGCCTGCTGGCCTTCCTGTTCTGGAACGCGCTGAGCCTGTTCGTGCACCTGTGGATGTTCTTTTTATGGATGCTGCTGTTCGCACTGATCGTGGCGCGCAAGCTCTACGGCCTGAAGCCCGGACGCCTGAGCCCGGGATTCTGGCTCAACAGCCTGATGACCCTGATTATCCTGCTGGGCCAATCGGTGCAGGACAGTACCTCAGGCAAAGACGTACAGACTGCATTCGCGGTCCGCATGGCGCTGTTTATCGGTGTAACGCTGTATGCGTGCCTGATGGTCTATCTGTTGGAACAACGAACCCGTTCCTACACAGTTTCGTAGCAGCCTGCGTCCGGCTGCGGAGCAGTCGTATGGTCCAGCCACCGATGGCGTCTGCTTCGCAGCCGAACGCAGCCTTCGGCAGCTGCTACAGGGTAGGCGCTGGCTTTCGTAGCAGCTGGCGTAGCCTGCGTCCGGCTGCGGAGCAGTCGTAAACCTTGCACTCGCGATGAAACTGATACACCGCATCGTGTGATCTTGCGCCAGCTGCTACAGGGCTTGTGTTGTCAGGGATTGACTTGATAGCCCTTGCCTTGCAGGCAGCTGGAGTAAGCCGTGGCGGTATTGGCGGTGTTGGTTTTCTCCTGTTCGCGGCGGTCCTGGCGCTGGCGAGAACCGCCAACCACCGCGCCAGCAGCGGCGGTTTGTTTTGCGCGGTCCTGGCGATAATCCTGTTTGTTGTCGTCATCGACGCGATCATAAAACTCGTCGTGCTGACGCCCGCGTACCTGCGCGGCGGTCGCGCCGGCAGCAGCGCCCGCCGCGGCGCCCTTGATTCGACCGCCGGACGGTGTCGACGAGGTCGAGGCCGTTTGGCTGGCGGCGATGTTATTGCACTCGGTGATGTCTGCCTGGGTCTGTTGCGAACTCTGGCCTTTCATCGGCACCACCGATTGTGCCCAGCCCTGGGCACTGAAAAGCGACAAAGCGACGCACAGGCCGATGGGTGGCAACCTTTTCATGATGACCTCCGCAATGAGCGTGATTCACGCCTGAAAGATTGTAGTTCACCACCCGACCGTTGGCGGATCGTGGTGTTCGGCGTAATGGAGGCTACAAGCCAGCCACTGCACCAACAATTCCATTCTCGGCGACTTCAGTGTTTGCGTATTCAGAACAATGGTGGGGGATTTGCAGCAAAGCGCCCACATGGATTTGTGGTGTGACACCAGAGATGGAAACACCGCCCAACCCCGTAGGAGCTGCCGAAGGCTGCGATCTTGTGATCTTGCTTTAAAAACAAAGTCAAAAGATCGCAGCCTTCGGCAGCTCTTACAGGGGGTGTGGATCGGTCAGGCTGTGGTCAGTGGATAGAGCTTGTCGTCGAACTGCGCCAGTTTCGGAAACGCCAGCGGCTGGTCATCACTCAGATGCTGCAGCCGGTGGGCGTAATCGACCAGAAATTGCTGGCGCGCCTCTTCAGTGATGTAGGGCACATGCCAGGCCACGAACGGTTCCAGCACATCGAAACCAACATAAGCCAAAGTCCCACGCAAAATCGGCCGCAACATGTCCTCCAACGGACCATGAATCGCGCCGTCGCCAAACATGTGTTCGCGCCCGCCCAAGGTTACTGTCACCAGCGCTTTCTTGCCGGCCAAACCACCCTGATCGTAGAAACGCTTGCCGCCATAACAGATACCTGACACCAGCACCCGGTCGATCCAGCCCTTGAGCATGGCCGGGGCGGAGAACCAGAAGATCGGAAAGTTGAGGATCAGCAGGTCGGCCCACAGCAGCTTATCCAGTTCAGCCTGGATGTCGGCAGCCAGCGATTGGCTTTTCACGCCCAGACGCTGTTCCAGCGCATAGACCAGGTACTCAGGATTCTCCCGATTCGAGAAGTCCGCGTCGCTGGCCACCGGGTTCCAGTTCATTTTGTACAGATCACTGACCTGCACTTCATGGCCTTGGGCTTCAAGGGTGGCGACCGCCTGATCGCGCAGTGCAGCGGTGAAGGACTTTGGTTCCGGGTGAGCGTGGACGATCAATACTTTCATGGTGGTTCCTTAGACTTTTTCCAGCGTAGGGTTTGAATTCGTGGCGCGGCTGGCCAGCAAGCGGTCGAGCCAGTCTGGGTCCATTTGCGGTTCGGACGAGAACAGCAGTCCGGTGTAGTCCTGATGCGGTGGCGTGAAAATCTGGCTGCGCGAGCCGTGGTCGACCACCCTGCCCCGTTGCATCACCAGCACTTCATCGGCAATCGCCCGCACCGTGGCGACGTCATGGGTGATGAACAGGTAGGCGACGCCAAGCTGTTGTTGAATGCGGTTGAGCAACTTGAGCACACCTTCAGCCACCAGTTGGTCGAGGGCAGAGGTCACTTCATCGCAGATGATCAATTGTGGGTCGGCCGCCAGTGCCCTGGCAATGCAGATGCGTTGTTTCTGTCCGCCGGACAACTCCCGGGGCTGACGCTCCATGAACGTTGCCGGGTCCAGTTCAATCATCTCCAGCAACTCGGCGACCCGGGCGCGCATGGCCTTGCCTTTGAGGCCCAGATAAAAGGTCAGCGGGCGACCGATGATATCGACGATGCGTTGGCGCGGGTTCAATGCCGTGTCCGGGATCTGGTAAATCATCTGGATGCGCCGCAGTTGCTCCTTGCTGCGCTGACGAAAGTCCGCGGGCAACGGTTGGCCGTCATACAGTACCTCGCCATACGTCGGTGGCAGCAAGCCGGTGATCAAGCGGGCCGTAGAGCTCTTGCCACTGCCGGACTCGCCGATCACTGCCAGGGTCTGCCCGCGATAAAGCTTCAGCGAAACATCATGCAGCACCGGTTGGTGGCCGTAACTGGCGCAACTCTTGCGCAATTCCAGTAGCGGTTGTTCCTGCTGTGGCAATGCCTTGGGCTCGGTGCGGAAGCTGCGCACCGCCCACAGCGACTTGGTGTAATCCTCCTGCGGGTCGCCGAGCATCTTGCGGGTTTCGGCCTCTTCCACCAGTTTGCCGTGGCGCAACACCATGATCCGGTCGGCCATTTGCGCGACCACCGCCAGGTCATGGCTGATGTAGATCGCGGCGCTGCCGTAGGTGGCCACCGCATCGCGTATCGCCGCCAGCACTTCGATCTGCGTGGTGACGTCGAGCGCGGTGGTCGGTTCGTCGAAGATGATCAGGTCCGGGTGGCAGGCCATGGCCATCGCGGTCATCACCCGCTGCAACTGGCCGCCGGAGACCTGATGCGGATAGCGTTGGCCGATGGTTTCGGGATTGGGCAGGCGCAGCACGCGGTACAGTTCAACCGCTTCGCGCATGGCCTGTTCACGGCTCATGCCGCCGTTCTTGACGGAGGTTTCCACGTGTTGATCGATCAGCCGATGGGCCGGGTTGAACGAGGCCGCTGCGCTCTGTGCCACATAGGCAATGCGCAAACCGCGCAATTTGCGCAGGGCATCGGGTTTGGCCTTGAGCAAATCGATGCCGTCGAAATGCACCGAGCCTCCGGTGATCCGGCAACCGTCACGGGTGTAGCCCATAGCCGACAAGCCAAGCGTCGACTTGCCCGCGCCAGACTCACCGATCAACCCAAGCACCTCTCCGCGTTGCAAGGTCAGGTCGATGCCCTTGATCAGCGGATGCCACGCGTCTTCGTAATGACCTTCGATGTGCAGGTCACGGATTTCCAGCAAAGGTTTTGAAGTCGTCATGTTCAGCATTCCTTGAGTCCGCTGGATTTGTGCAGCATCCAGTCGACGACGAAGTTGACGCTGACCGTGATCAACGCCACGGCCAGGGCGGGCAGTAACGGGCTGATGTCGCCGAAGGTGATCAGTACGGCGTTGTCGCGCACCATGCTGCCCCAGTCGGCGGTGGGCGGCTGAATGCCCAGGCCGAGAAACGACAGCGCACTGATGAACAGGAACACGAAGCAGAAGCGCAAGCCGAATTCGGCAATCAACGGCGCCGCTGCGTTTGGCAGTACTTCGCGGGTGACCAGCCAATACAGGCCTTCACCGCGCAGCCGGGCGGCTTCGACGAAGTCCTGCACCACCACGTTCATCGCCACGGCGCGGGACAGGCGAAACACCCGTGTTGCATCCAGCAGCGCAATCACCAGCACCAGCGATGTCGCCGTGGTGCCGACCACGCTGAGGATCAGCAAGGCGAAGATCAGTTGCGGGATCGCCATCAGGATGTCCACCACCCGCGACAACCCTTGATCAACCCAACCGCCCTTGATCGCCGCGATCAAACCGCACGTGCCGCCGAGCAAGAACGCCAGCACCGTGGTCAGGAACGCAATGCCCAGGGTATTGCGTGCGCCGTAGACCAAACGGCTGAACATGTCGCGCCCCAGGTTATCGGTCCCTAAAAGGAACTGACCGCCCCAGGGCGCAAAGCCCTCACCCACCACCTGGGTTTCCCCGAACGGCGCCAGCACCGGCGCGAACAGTGCCACCAGGATGTACAACACAATGATCAGTAACCCGAACTTGGCGCTCAGTGGCGCCCGCCACAACTGTTTCAACAGGCCCATGGTCTTACCCCTTCGGATGCATCAAGCGTGGATTGCTGGCAATCGACAGCACGTCGGCGCTGGTATTGAGCAGGATGTAAGTCGCGGCGAAGATCAGGCTGCACGCCTGCACCACCGGGATGTCGCGTTTGGCCACCGAGTCGACCAGCAACTGGCCAAGCCCCGGATACACGAACACCACCTCGACCACCACCACGCCGACCACCAGATACGCCAGGTTCAATGCGACGACGTTGACGATCGGCGCCAACGCGTTGGGCAGCGCGTGGCGGAAGATGATCCGCGACTGGCTGATGCCTTTGAGCCGGGCCATTTCGATGTAGGGGCTGGCCAGCAGGTTGATCAGGGAAGCGCGGGTCATGCGCATCATCTGTGCAATCACCACCAGGCTGAGGGTCGCCACCGGCAATACCGAGCGTTCCAGTATCGTGCCGAGCGAGGCGTCCGGTGCCAGGTTGGAAATGCTCGGGAACCAGTTGAGCTTCACCGCGAACACCAAAATCAAGATGTAAGCGACAAAGAACTCGGGGAACGACACCGCGCTCAGGGCCGAGGTGTTGAGCAAGCGGTCGAACCAACTGTTGCGGTACAACGCGGCGAGCATGCCCAGCAGCAACGCCAATGGCACGGACACCAGCGCCGCCAACAAGGCGAGGCTGAAGGTGTTGCCCAAGCGGCTGGCAACCAGTTCGGCGATGGGCCGCTGGTTGGCCAGTGATACGCCGAGATCGCCGTGCAGCAATTGCCAGATCCAGTGGCCGAAACGGGTCAGCGGCGGCAAATCCAGGCCCAGTTGCGCGCGATAAGCTGCCACTGTTTCCGGGGTGGCCGACTGGCCGAGCATGGCCTGGGCGATATCGCCCGGGAGCAGGCCGACGGCCAGGAAAATGATCACTGAAACCGCGAACAGCGATAACAGCCCCAGCGCCAGGCGCTGCCCTAACAATTTAAAAATACTATTCACCGCACCATTCCTCGTGTGGGTTCATAAACCGATATGCCGTTACGGGCTCTGTAGCAGCTGGCGCAGCCTGCGTTCGGCGGCGAAGCCGTCGCATGATCGGAGGACTCGGTGTGTCAGGTAGATCGAGTCATCAGGTTCTACGACTGCTGCGCAGCCGAACGCAGGCTGCGCCAGCTGCTACAGAAAGCATTCGCGACCGTTCTAGGCCTGCCACCACCGCTCAATCACCCGCAACCCATCCAGCTCGCCATACGGCGCCGTCTGCCCGCCGTGCACCACGCGGTTGGATCGCGCTGCCACAGAGCTGGCAAACAACGGCACAATCGCCCCGCCCTCGTCGCGGCACAGCCCCTGCATTTCGTTGTACATCTCGCGACGCAGCGGTTCGTTCATCTCGCCACGGGCGGCGTTGAGCAATTGGTTAAAACGCGGATTGTCCCAATGTGTTTCGTTCCACGCCGCGCCTTTGGCGTAACCGATGCTGAACATGCGGTCGGCCGTCAGGCTGCTGTACCAGAACGAGGTGGTGAACGGTTGCTTCATCCACACATTGGAGAAGAACCCATCGGCCGGTTCACGCACCACGTCGATGTCGATCCCGGCCGCGCGCGCTTGCTCCTTGAACAGCACCGAAGCGTCAACCGCACCCGTATACGCCGCGTCAGAGGCTTGCAGGCGGACCTTGAGCGAATCCATACCGGCCTTTTTCAGGTAGAAACGCGACTTGTCCGGATCGTAGGTGCGCTGCTCCAGCGCCGTGTTGATGAAGCGGCTGCCCGGCTGGATCGGGTGGTCGTTGCCCACCAGGCCATAGCCGTGAAGCACCGACGCCAACAGGGTTTCGCGGTTGATTGCGTGCTTCATCGCCAGGCGTACGTCGTTGTTCTGGAACACCTGGCTGTCGGTCAGCATCGGGAAGGTGTAGTGCTGCGCGCCTTTGGTTTCTTCGATCACCAGGTTCGGGTTGCGCTTGAGCAACGCCACGGTTTTCAGGTCGACCTTGTTGATCACGTCCACTTGCCCGGTAACCAGCGCGTTGACCCGCGCTGCACCGTCGGCAATGGCGATCAGTTCGGCGCTGGCGAAATGCGCGCGCCCCGGTTTCCAGTAGTCCGGGCTGCGTTCCAGGGTCATGCGCACGCCCGGTTCGAAGTCCTTGAGGCGATAACCGCCGGTGCCGACGCCGGCCTTCCAGTCAGGCACGCCGTCCTTGCTCGGCATGATCGCCAGGTGATAATCGGCGACCACAGAGGAGAAATCGGCGTTGCCCGACTTCAGTTCGAACACCACGCTGTCGCTGCCACTGGCGCTGACCTTGGCAACATCGCCGAGCACGGTTTTGGCCGCCGAGGTGGATTGCTCGCCCAGGTGATGCTGGATCGACGCCACCACATCATGGGCGTCCAGGGTTTTGCCGTTGTGGAAGGTCACGCCGGGCCGGATTTTGAAGGTCCAGATACGTGCATCGGGCGTTGAGGTCCAGCTCTCGGCCAGTTCGGGGATCGCCGTGCCGTCGACGGCAATTTCGGTAAGGGTGTTATAGACCGCCGAGAAACCGACGAAAGTGAAAGTGTCGGCCCACGAGCCCGGGTCCCTGGAATCCGTGGTGCTGCCCCCAGCCAGACCCAGGCGCAAGACGCCGCCAGGTTTGGGGGTGGCTTCGCCGGCGAACGCGCCAAACGGCAGGCCCATGGAGAACGCCCCGGCCACCGCAGCCGCTGTCGCGCTGTACTTCAGGAAGTCTCTGCGCGGGAAGCTGAGTTCATGGTTCGCTTGAGTAATCTTGTTTTTGTTATCGCTCATTGCATTGCCCCTGATCAAACGCTAATGGAATACCAATTCAAAGCCACGCAAAGCACCGGGCCATGGCCCGGTGCGTACAACGTTTGAATCGCCAACGGTCACACCTGGATCGCCTTCACTTCAACGAATTCGTTCAGCCCTTCTTCCCCCCACTCCCGGCCATTGCCTGATTGTTTGTAGCCACCGAACGGCGCCTGATAATTGAACGCCGCGCCATTGAGAAAGCACTGGCCGGCGCGCAGTTGCCGTCCCAGGTGCAAGGCCCGCTCGGCACTGCCGGCCCACACACCGCTGGACAGGCCGAATGGCGAGTCGTTGGCGATCTGGATCGCCTGCGCTTCATCGCTGTACGGAATCAGGCTCAGCACCGGGCCGAAGATCTCTTCCTGGGCGATGCGCATGCGGTTGTCGACGTCGGCAAACAGCGTCGGGCTGACATAAAAGCCGCGCTCAAACGCTGCCGGCGTGTCACCGCCGCACAGCAGACGCGCACCTTCCTGCTGACCGACCTTGATGTAATCGAGCACGGTGCGTTTTTGCCCGGCCGAACACATCGGGCCAAGGAAACTTTGCGGGTCGAGTGGATCGCCCATGCGCAGGCTCAGGGTTTCAGCGAGCGCCAATTCAACGGCTTCGGCATAACGACTGGCTGGCAGCAGCATGCGAGTCAACGCGGTGCAGGTTTGCCCGGAATTGATCATCACGTCCTGCACGCCGTAGCGCACCGCCGCAGCCAGGTCGGCATCCTCAGCGATCAGCAGCGGCGACTTGCCGCCGAGTTCCAGGCACACCCGCTTCACCGAAGGCGCCGCCGCTTGCGCCACGCGCACGCCAGCGCCGGTGGAGCCGGTGAACGAAACCATGTCGACGTCGGGGTGTTTGGCCAGTGCTTCACCGACTTTCGAACCCGGCCCGCTGACCAGGTTGAACACGCCGGCCGGCAGGCCGATGGCTTCGATCATCTGCGCGAGCAAAAACGCGTGCAGCGGTGTTTCCTGGCTCGGTTTGACCACCACTGTGCAACCGGCGGCCAACGCCGGGGCGAGTTTGCCGATCAATTGATGCAGCGGGTAATTCCACGGGTTGATGAAGGCACAGACGCCGACGGCTTCGCGGATCACCAGCGAGTTTCCGACTTCGCGCACTTCATCCATCAGGTGGGCCAGTTCGACGTATTGCTCAAGGCCGATGATCGGACCGTCCACTTGCACCGAGCGGCACCACTGCACCGGCATGCCCAATTCAGCGGTGATGACCGATGCCATCTCGTCGGCACGATTGCGCAGTTGCTCGGCCAGTGCGCGGATGTAGCCGGCGCGCACGCTGGCGGGGGTGCGCGACCAGGATTCGAAGGCCTTGCGCGCGGCGGCGACCGAGTTGTTGACGTCGCGCTCATCGCCCAGCGGCACGCTCCCGGCGACTTCTTCGGTGGCCGGGTTGATCACCTCGGCAATCCCCTGCCCCGACGGAGTTTGCCAGCGGCCATCAATAAACAGTGTCTTGTGGTTAAGCATGAAGCTGGGCCTCCATCAATTCGTGGGCACAACGGGCAATGCGCTGGCAGGCATCGCGCAACGGTTCAGCACCGACCACCAGCCCCAGGCGAATGTGCCCGGCGGCGCTTGGGCCAAAGGCTTCGCCGGCCAGTACCGAAACACCGTGACGATCAAGCAGGCGATCGGCAAACGCCTGGGCGCTGAGCCCGGTTTCGCGGATGTCGACCATCACGAACATCCCGCCATCGGGTTTCAGCGCGCGGATGCCGGGGCAATCAGCGAGGGAGTCACACACCAGATCACGGCGCTGGCGATAGGCTTCGCGCATCGCTTCCAGTTCCGGCAGGTTGCTTTCCAGCGCCACCACGGCGGCGTCCTGAATGAAGTCCGGCGAACCGTAGAGCATGCACAGCGCAAGGTTTTCCAGGTGCGCGGCCAGCGATGGCGGCGCCACCACCCAACCGACGCGCCAACCGGTCATGGCGTGGGATTTCGACAGGCTGTTGAGGGTCGCCGTGCGCTCGGCCATACCGGGCAAACTCGCCGGGCTGACGTGCTCACCTTCAAACAGCAGTTCGCTGTAGACCTCATCGGAAATCAGCCACAGGTCGTGACCGATGCACAGCTCAGCCAAAGCAGCCCAAGTGTTGCGTGGCAAACTCGCGCCCGACGGGTTGTGCGGACTGTTCAAGGCCAGCGCCCGGGTGCGCGGTGTGATGCGCGCAGCCACGTCTTCGGGCAACACGCGAAAACCGTTTTCCGAACGCACCGGCACCGGCACGACCACAGCACCGCAAGCACCAAACACGGCTTCGTAAGTGACGTACATCGGCTCGGCGACGATCACTTCGTCACCGGGATTAAGTACGCACTGGGCCACGCTGAACAGCGCGCACTGCGCCCCGGCCAGTACGGTGACCTGATCCGCCGAAACGGATTGGCCGCTGCGTTGTTGATGACGCTTGGCGACGGCTTCACGCAGGGCACGCTTGCCGCGCACCTCGGCGTAGTGCGTGTTGCCATTCAGCAGGCTGTCGATGGCGCTCTGCACGATGGGTTGCGGCGTATCGAAATCCGGATCGCCCACAGACAGCAGCAGAATGTCTTCGCCCTGTTCGCGCAGCGCCAGGGCGCGGTAATGAATGTCCCACGCGGCGGCGCCGTCACCGGCAATACGTTGAGTCAGATCGGAAAAGCGCATGGCTTTGCTCCTATAAACACGATCCCTGTAGCAGCTGCCGAGGTATGAGGCTGCGTTGCGTGTCCGCAGGACCGCCCTCGGGGGCCGCTTCGCAGCCCGACGCAGCCTCGTACCTCGGCAGCTGCTACAGATTCTGGTGTCACGTTATTTCAGCGAACGCAGGCATGCTTGAGTTCGATCAGCGTCACGCCGTTGCGCTTGAAGCCGTGGCGCAGGTCGGTTTGCAACTCCGCCAGGCTTTGCGGCTGGCTCACGGTGCAACCGAACGCACGGGCCAGAGCGGCGAAATCCGGGTTGCGTGGCAGCACGCCGATCGGTTCGATATCGAGGCCGAGCATGTCGTCGCGGATTTGCCCGAGCGCGTCGTTGTTCCACAGCAATACCACCAGCGGGCTGTCCAGCTCTTCCACGGCGGTGGCCAGTTCCTGGGCGGTGTAGAGGAAACCGCCATCACCCACCAACACCAGACCCGGACGCTGCGGCGCACCGAACTTGGCGCCGATGCCGGCCGGCAAGCCATAACCCAAAGTGCCGTAGCCAGTCGGGTGCAGCCAACTGCGGATCGCCAGACTGTCGAAGGCGTAGTTGCCGGTGTAGGCCAGTTGAGTCATGTCGGTGCTGATGAAGGCGTTGTCCGGCAGCTCGGCGGCGATGCGCTCGAGAATCGATTGGTGGATCGACTGCAATGGGCCGTGACTGGCCTTGACCGCTTCACGCAGCGCGGCCACCGAGGCAATCGCAGCGCTGGCATCACGCACGTTGGTCGGCAGACGCTCAAGCAAGCCACTGAGGGTTTGTTGCGCGTCGCCATGCAATGCCACGGCGCACGGATAGAAGTCATTGAACTTGCGCGGATCGATGTCCACCCGCAACAGTTCAGCATTGAGCGGCAGGCGTTCGCGCCAGTAATCGGTGTCGGCCATTTCGGTGCCGACGGCCAGTACCACGTCGGCTTCGGCAATCAAGTTCCAGCCCGGCTCCACGCACAGCGATGAACCGGCGTTGAGTGGCGCGTCCGGAGGCAGCAAGCCTTTGCCGGCGACGCTGGTGAACAGCGGCGCGGCCAACCGGGTGCTGATTTCTTGCAGCTGCGAAACAGCATTCAACGCTCCGCCACCAGCGATGATCATTGGCCGTTTTGCACTGTTGAGTTTGGCCACCGCTTCATCGAGCACCGTGGCGGCTGCCGGGCCACGCCCCGGACGGCGCACCACGTCGTTGCTCCAGTCCCGGGTAATCGGGGCTGCCAACACGTCCAACGGCACCGAAATGTGCACCGGGCGCGGGCGCTCGCTGTCGAACACTGCGTAGGCACGGGCGACGAGTTCCGGGAGGTCTTCGGCAGTCAGCGCCACGGCGGAGAAAGCGGTGATCGGCGCGGTCATCGCGCGCTGATCCTGACACTCGTGAAGGATGCCCCAACCCTTGCCGAGGCTGGCGGTGTGGTTGACGCTGGAAATCACCAGCATCGGGATCGAGTCGGCGTACGCCTGGCCGATGCCGGTGGCGGCGTTGGTCACGCCGGGGCCGGTGATGACGAAGCACACACCAGGTTTCCCGCTGACCCGCGCATAGCCGTCGGCCATGAAACTGGCGCCCTGTTCGTGACGTGTCAGCACGTGGCGGATGCCACTGCCGGGCAAGCCGCGATAGAGCTCCAGCGTGTGTACGCCCGGAATGCCGAACACGGTATCGACGCCGTAATTGGCCAGCAGACGCACCAGCGCCTGGCCACCGGTCAAGGTTTTGCTTTGCATGTTCAGGTCCTCACGCATGGCCGAGGCGAATCAACGCATCGACCGCAGTCGTGCCATCGGCACCGACCAACAATGGGTTCACATCGAGTTCAAGCAATTGCGCGGCGTTTTCGCAGGCGTAATCGGCGACCGCACGAATGGCGGCGACCAGCGCTTCCAGGTCCGCCGCTTCACGACCGCGAAAACCTTGCAGCAACGGGGCACTGCGCAGGCTGAGCACGGCATTGCGGATGGCGCCGTCGGTGGTCGGCAGCAACAGGCTGCGACTGTCCTTGAGCAACTCAACCAGAATCCCGCCAGCGCCAATCACCAGCGCCAGGCCAAAATCGTTTTCGCGCTTGATGCCGACAATCAGCTCGGCCAACGGCGCTTTGGCCATCGGCTCCAACAGCAATTGATCGAAAGGTACGCCCGGCGCATAAGCGGCGATGCTTGCGCTCATTTTTTCCAGTGCAGCGCTTAATGCAGCGCCATCCTTGAGGTTCAGTGCCACGGCACCGGCTTCGGTCTTGTGTGGCAACTGCGCGCTGACGGCTTTCACCACCAGCGGATAACCCAGGGACACGGCATCTTGAAGGGCCTTGTCCGGCGTACTCAATACACCGTTGGGGATTGGCAGGCCGAACGCTTTCAATGCCTGTTTGGAATCCCATTCATTGAGCAACTCACCTTCAGCGGTCAACGCTTGCGGGCACAGTGGCACCAGCGCCGATTCGCCCAAGTCCAGCAAGGCTTGACGATTACGCTGGTAACCGGCGATGCGGCCCCACGCGGCCAAACCATCCTCGACGCCTTGCAACGCCGCCACGCCTTGGGCGTGCAGACGTTCGCGTGCGTGGGCCGGCAGCAATTCGGGGAACGCCGAGGTGACAAAACCGCTCTTGCCGTGACGCTTCAATGCTGCGCAATACAACTCCAGCAGCAGGTCGCATTCCTTGCGCTCGCCAGTGAACTCAGCGGGATAGTCGAGCACCAGCATCGCGGCATCGGCCTCGGTGCGCAGCGCGCTGTCGAGCATGCGGTTCAACGCCTGGCCATCGCCCCAGATCGCTGTAGTGAAATCCAGCGGATTGACCAGGTTGGCGTAGCTCGGCAGCACTTGCGCGAGTTCGGCGACCTGCCCTTGGTCGAGCTTCGGCAGGCTCAGTTCATTGCGCTCGGAGTAGTCGGCAATCAGCCCGGCATCGCCGCCGGAACAGGCCAGCGCGATCAGGCTGTTGCCCGCCGGCAAGTTGCCGCACGCCGCGGCTTTTAGGGTTTCAACAAAACTCACCGGGCCACTGACGCGGATCACGCCGAGGCGGTCGAACAGCGCGTCGTACAACGCATCCGAACCGGACAGCGAACTGGTGTGACTCAAGGCCAGTTCGGCACCGATCTGCGACACACCGGTTTTCAGGGCGATGATCGGAATGCCCTTCTCCAGCGCCTTGTGCGCGGCGCGGGCGAAACCCGGTACGTTTTTCAGGCCTTCAAGGTGCAGGCCGATGGCGGTTACCCGAGGTTCGTCGAGCAACACGTCCATCAGTTCAGCCACGCCCAGTTGTGCCTGGTTGCCGACCGAAGCCATGTAGGCCACCGGCAGCGAGCGGTCGCTCATCGACAGGTTGTAAGCGAAGTTGCCACTCTGGGTCAGCACCGCCACGCCCTTCTCAACCGCTTTGCCGCCATGGGCCACCGGCCACAGCGCGGAACTGTGCAGGTAATCCAGCAAGCCGTAGCAGTTGGGGCCGAGCAAGGCCATGGTGCCTGCGGCTTCGAGCAATTGTTGTTGCAGCGCCTGGCCTTCGGCGCCGGTTTCGGCGAACCCCGAGGCGTAGCAAATCGCACCGCCAGCATCGATCGCGGCCAGTTCGGCGACGCAGGTCAGGGTCAAATCGCGGTTGGTGGCGATGAACACCGCGTCGGGCCCACAAGGCAAATCAGCAATGCTGCGCACGCACGGCACACCTTCCAGGCTGTCGTGTTGCGGGTTGACCAGCCACATTTGCCCTTGGTAGCCGCCCTCGGCACAGCGCTTGAGGGCGCGCGCCATGCTGCGGCCGCCCACGAACGCCACGTGTTGCGGCGCGAGCATGCGCTTGAGGTTGTCGCGAATGGTTTGGGACATGGACATTCTCCGGACGGATCAGCGCAACAGTGGCCGCAGCAATTCGCGGGAAATGATGTGGCGCTGGATTTCCGAAGTGCCTTCCCAAACCCGTTCGATTCGCGCGTTACGCCAAATCCGCTCCACCGGACTTTCGTCCATCAGGCCCATGCCGCCGAAGATCTGCACCGCCTCATCAGCCGCACGACCGAGCACTTCACTGGCGAACAACTTGGCCATGCCGGCCTCGCCATCGGTCATGGTGCCTTGATCCATTTTCCACGCGGTGTGCAGGGTCAGCAGTTCAGCGGCACGGATTTGCGTGGCCATGTCGGCGAGCTTGAACGACACACCCTGGAAGTTGCCGATGGCCTGGCCGAATTGCTTGCGGTCCGCCGCCCATTGCAGCGATACGTCGAGTGCGCGCTGCGCCTGGCCGACACAGTTGGCTGCGACCATCACGCGTCCGGCGGTCAGCCAGGCGTTGGCCACATCCCAACCCTTGCCGACTTCGCCCAGTACTTTGTTGGCCGGGACGCGGCAGTCGTCGAAGAACATTTCAAAGGTGTGATAACCACGGTTGCTCACGCACTTCGGTCCACGGCGAATGGTCATGCCCGGGGTGTTGCGATCGACCAGGAACGAGGTCACCGCGTTACGTTTGCGCCCGTTGTGTTCGTAGGTGTCGGTCACGGCGAAAACAATGGCGAAGTCGGCGTGGCCGGCGTGGCTAATGAAATGCTTGCTGCCATTGAGAATGAAGTCGTCGCCTTCGCGTACGGCGCGGGTCTTGATGGCATTGGCATCGGAACCGGCACCCGGTTCGGTCAGCGCGAAGCAGTCGATTTTCTCGCCCTGAATACATGGCAGCAGGTAGTCGTTGATCTGGTCACCAGTGCAGGCCATGAGGATTTTCGAAGGCCGCGCCACAAACACATGCAGGGCCCAGGATACTTTCGACAATTCACGTTCGATCAGCGCCTGGGACAGATAATCCAGACCACCCCCGCCAACTTCTTCCGGCATGTTGAAGGCGTAGAAACCGGCGGCGATCGCTTTGCCGCGAATCTGCGCAGCCAGCTCCGGGGAAACCTCATCAGCGCGGTCGACTTCGGTTTCATAAGGCAGCAGTTCCTTCTCGACGAAGCTGCGTACCGAGTCCACCAACATTTCTTGTTCTTGGGTCAGTTGGAAATTCATGCGGCTACCTGTTGTTCGTGTGCTGATAGGTGGGTGCGGGCTTAGCGGCCAATGAAGCGTGCCGGACGCTTTTCCATGGCGGCGCGCAAGGCTTCGGTGCCGTCTTCGCTACGGCCGCACAGCAGGCCGGCGGCGAGTTCGGCTTGCAGTTGTTCCGGCAGGCTGCGTTCGGCGCCTTCGCGCATGAGTTTTTTGGTCTGGGCGAAAGCGAAAGTCGGCCCGGCAGCCAGGCGTGCAGCCAGTTCGTTGGCAACGGTGAGCAATTGATCGTCGGCGCAGACTTCGCCAACCAGGCCCGCTGCCAGCGCACGGTCGGCGCCCCACAACTCATCGAGGAACAGCAAACGCTTGGCCTGTTCGCTGCCGATCAGCCGTGGCAGGTGCCAACTGGCGCCGGCATCCGGCGAGTAGGCCATGCTGGTGTAGCCGGCCTTGAAGCGCGCCGATTGCCCGGCGATGCGCAGGTCGCAGCACAGGGTCAGATCCATCCCGGCGCCGACGGCGGTGCCATTGATGGCAGCGATGGTCGGTTTTTCCAGGCTGTGCAGACGGGTCATCAGGGCGTGAGCGGTTTCGGTCCAGCCGTAGGTTTCCAGTGCGCCCCGGGCTTCGGCATCGGCCCACTCGTCGAGGTCAGCACCGGCACAGAAACTGCGGCCGCTTCCCGTCAACACGACAACGCGCACCGCTGGGTCGGCGTTAAAGGTATCGAGCAACGCATGCAGGTTTTTCAGCGTCGGAATGTCGAGCGCGTTGCGCTGAGCGGTGCGATTGAGCGTGATCCAGGCAACGCCTGCTTCGACCTGACTGAGCAGAGAATCATGAGTAGTCATGCGAATCCTCGAATTATTGTGATTGGTCTGAGGTGATGCGACTTGAGGCCATACTAAACGAGTGTTCAGTAAGGCAGCAATCCGCGAGGAAATAAGCTGTAACAGCTGTAAAAATCAGCTATCAGTTTGTATTTAAAGGATTTTTCTAAAAAGACAGGGTTCCGGCGGCTAACGCTGTTACAACTTCGAACAACTGCCCACAGGCACCACAAAAACAAATGTGGGAGCCAGCCTGCTGGCGATGACGGCATCACATTCAACATCTCAGTTGACTGATACACCGCTATCGCCAGCAGGCTGGCTCCCACAAAGGATGTGCTGGATGGAAGGAGTTACGCGGTCGGCAAACTCGGCGCCAGCACGCCCTGCCGTTTGCGGTGGATCAGGAAGTACGCGCCATAGCACAGCGCAATAAACCCGAAGCCCCAATACAACGACGGTCGCTGGGTTTCATCCAGTGCCAGGAACACAAACAACGAGCAGCACAGCGTGATGCACATCAACGGCAAGACCGGGAACCACGGCGCGCGGTATTTCAGGTCGCTGAGTTTGCCGCCGTCACGCAGGTAAGCCTTGCGGAACTTGTACTGCGCCAGGGCGATGACAATCCAGGTCACCGTGCCGGACATCCCGCTCACCGCCATCAGCACCATGAACAAAGTATCGGCGGCAACGAAGCTGGTCATCAGCGACACCAGTGCAAAGCATAACGTAATGCTCAGCGCTCGCAGCGGCACGCCGCGCTTGCTCAGCGGTGACAGGCTTTTCGGCGCCATGCCGGTTTTCGACATCGCCCACAGAATGCGCGTCGAGGCATACAGGCCGGAGTTGCCCACTGACAGGATCGCCGTGAGGATCACGAAATTCATCAAGTCGGCCGCGTAGGGAATGCCGACCATGTCGAACACCTGCACAAACGGGCTTTCCATCAACCCCGCTTGCTGCCATGGCACGATGGCCGACAGCACGATGATCGCCAGCACATAGAAAATCAGCACGCGGAACACCACGTTGCGCACCGCCCGAGGGATGCTCTTTTCCGGCTGATCGGTTTCGCCGGCGGCCACGCCCATGATCTCGCAACCCTGGAACGCGTAGACCACCGTCATCATCACCGCGAACACCGCGGACAAACCGTTGGGGAACAACGAATCGCCAATCAGGTTGCTCGCCATCGGTGCCGGTGCGCCGCTGCTCAGCGGCATCACGCCGAAAATCACCAGCACGCCGACCACGATAAAACCGAGAATCGCCGCCACCTTGATCCCCGAAAACCAATACTCCGCCTCACCGAACGCGCGGGTCGCCATGGCGTTGATGCCGAACAGCACCACCACGAACAGCGCCGACCAATACCAGATCGGCACCGCCGGAAACCAGCGCGTCATCAGCATGCCGGCAGCCGTGAACTCCAGGCCGACGGTGGTCGCCCAGCTCATCCAGTACACCCAACCGATCATGAACCCGGTGGCTGGCCCGATGTATTGAGTGGCGTGGGTCTGGAACGAACCCGACACCGGCATCTGTACCGACAGTTCGCCCAGACAGACCATCACCAGATACATCAGGAAACCGGCCACCAGATACGCCAGAATCGCCCCGACCGGGCCGCCCTGATTGATGGTCACGCCGGAGCCCATGAACAACCCTGTGCCGATCACGCCGCCCAGCGACAGCATGAAAATATGCCGGCTCTTGAGGGCGCGGGTCAGCTGGATACCTTTGCGATCAGTGTTTTCGTTCATGTCGGCACCTCAATAGTCAGTGAGGCGGACAGCGCATGACAGGACGTCACGGCGCGGGGAAGGATCAGCTTTACGGCAATTCATTATTATTATCTCCAATAAGCTTCGAAGACCGCGCTGCGGCGGTTACGTCGATTATTGGAAAGCCATGTAAGGTCGCGTTGTACGTAAAGATCGAAGTTGTGCAAAGTCGTAACAAACTTGTACGTCAGCGCTGCAACAGGTGTTCCAGGGTGTCCAGCGAACCTTGGCATTGCGCATCGACCTGCGGCGCGAGCAAGCGCACCGAGGTTTCATCGTTGATCCGTGCCGCGTCCTCAAGCAAACGCAGCACATTGGCCAAGGCACGAAAGCCAAGCGAGTCGCAGCTGCCGGCCAATCGATGAGCCAGGTGCGCAGCCTCTGTCCAGTCATCGGCGCCAATGGCTTCGCGCAGTGCCTCACGATGTTGCAGGATCGAATCGCGCAGTACCGCCAAAAGCCCCTGTACTTTTTGATCGCCGAGCAAGGCGCGATGGGTTTGCAGCAATGGCCAGTCCATGGTGTCGTCGTCCTGCATCGGTGGCGCGCTCTGCGCCTGTTCACTCAGGGCCTGGCGCAGATTGTCCAGTTTCAACGGTTTGGCCAGCACGCCATCCATACCGGCTTCCAGATAGCTGCGCACCAGCGCCGGCTGCACGCTGGCGGTCAGTGCAAAAATACGTGCGGTACGGTTCGGCCCGTCAAGGCTGCGAATGCGTTTGCACAACTCCACACCACTCATGCCCGGCAGATGCACGTCGAGCAGGATCAGATCGAATGTTTGCGCGGCGCACTGCGCCAACGCCTGTTCGCCCTCCTCGGCCAGCCACACCTGATGGCCATCCCGTTGCAACAGGCCTTGGACCACTTCGCGATTGAGCACCACATCCTCCACCACCAGCACCTTCAGTGCCGGTCCCGCCACCACCATCGGCACCTGAGCCGCCACGCCGAGCGCAGGTTGCAGCGTCAACTCAAACCAGAAACAACTGCCGCGTGCGACTTCGCTGGTGACACCGATGTTCCCGCCCATCTGCTCCACCAGGTGTTTGCAGATCGCCAACCCCAGCCCGGTGCCGCCAAAGCGCTGCGCCACTTCTTCGCTGGCCTGGGTGAAGCGCTCGAAAATCTTCACCTGCATTGGCGGCGCAATGCCGATGCCATTGTCGGTGACGCTTACCCGAATGAGGTCTGCATGGCTGCCATCAGGCGGTGTGAGCAGCGCCACCTCGACACTCACCTCGCCGTGTTCGGTGAACTTGATCGCGTTGGCCAACAGATTGCTCAAGACCTGGCGCAAGAACTGTTCGGCGCCGTGATAACGCTCGGCCACGCGCTGATCGATCCGACAATGCAGCAGCGTGTCATTGGCCAACGCCTTCGGTTCCAGCAAGGTCAGCACTTCGTCGAGCAACTGGCGAATCGAGAAATCCACCGGCTCCGGCACGCTCACGCCCTCCTCCAGCTTGGCGAAAAACAGCACTTCATTGAGGATGGTCAGCAAGCCTTCGCCCGCCTTGTGCAGGGCATCAAGCCGCTTGCCGTCGCGCTCATCCAGGCGTGCATCGCGCAGCAGTTCAGCCATGCCGAGAATGCCGTTGAGCGGTGTGCGCAATTCATGGCTCATGGTCGCCAGGAAGCGTGACTTGGCGAGGTTGGCCGCTTCGGCTTCGTCCTTGGCGCGCATCAGGCTGGCGGTACGCCGCTCGACCATCTTCAGCAGTTCATCGCGGTTGTCCTGCAACGCCAAACGATCGGTTTCCCGGCGTTCGATGTCGGTCAGGATCGCGCGGCGCATGTCGTCGAGGGCGTGGGCCACCGTGTCGATTTCATCTTCGTTGTCGCTACGGCTCTTGGCCAGGCGCAGCGGTTCTTGCCATTGCCCGGCGGCAATGCGCCGAGCAAATTCGGCCATAACCTGCAGGTGACGAGTCACCAGACGATAAAACAAACCGGACAAGGCCACCGCCAGGCCACACAGGAACGCGCCCATCCACAACAGGCTAGTCAGGCCGCTGGCGTACAGGCGCTGGTACACCGCGCCCAGGTCGGTGCTGACTTCCAGCTCGCCCAATGGGCGCAATGGGCCGGACGGCGGTTGGTAATCCAGGACGAATCGCTCGATGCGCAGTGGCCCTACCGGCTGCGGATTGCCTTGCACCAGATCGAAATCGCTGCTGATCAAATGCACCCGTGCGACGTCGGAAAAATCCACCAGCCCGCGCAATTGCACATTCAACTGCTCTTGGTTCAGGTCCCACAGGCTGCGCTCCAGGCTCGCCAGGTACCCGGCGCGAATCAACTCCATGCGCGCGTCGATTTCACGCATCTCACGTCGGTACTCGATGTACAGCTGCACACTGCTGGCGAGCACAGTGAAGCAAAGGCTGAACAGCAGAATGAACAGCAGCAGGCGCCGCAACAGTCCACCGGGACGGACGCGAATCATCGGCTGTTCGCCGGCAGATTGATCATGTCGCGGTAGGTGACTTCGCTTTCATTAAGCAGGCGCTCGATATCACCGGCATCGATCATGCGCTGCAGTTGTGCATCGATCTGCGGCATGCGCTCGGCCAGCGGTGAGCGGCGGGAAACGGCAACCCGCAGATAGTCGACACTCAGGGCGGTGGGCAACGCGACGATGTCTTGCGCACCGGCCAGGCTTTCGACGTACAGCTGGCCGGTGCGGCGTTCCTGGGTGATGAAATCGATGCGCCCGCGAATCAGCTTGCCGAAATTCTGGCGGCTGTCGGAGACCCATTCGATGTTGTTGTTTTGCGCGACCATGCGATCGAACTCCACGCCGTAGCTTTCCCCGAACAACAATCCGCCGCGGTAACGGGCCAGGTCTTGCAGGCGCTCGAACTGCACCGGGTGCTGACGATTGACGAACAGCGCCACTTCTTCGCGCAGCACCGGCACCGTGGAAAACAACATGCTTTGCTCGCGCTGCGCAGTGCTGTAAGCCAACACCACATCGACCCGGCCTTCGGCGGCATCCAGCAGGCAGCGTTTCCAATTGCCCAGCACCACGATGTCGACCTCGTAGCCGAGTTGGCCGAACAGTTTTTTCACCACGCTCGGCGCCAAACCACGAACCTGTTTGCCATCGCTCCAGGAAATCGGCGGGTACACCGGGTAATCGCAGTAACGGACCTTCTCCGCCGCCTGCGCGCTGCCCGCCAATAGCAACATCAACAACAGCCATCGCCTCAAGACAATCACGCCGCCAGGTTGGCGGTGAACAGATAACCGGCGCCGTGAATGGTGATGATCAATTGCGGCTCGGCCGGGTCGTCGTGCAACTTGCGGCGCAAACGACCCACCAGCACGTCGATGGAGCGATCGTTGGGCACCCACTCGCGGTTGCGGATCTGATCCATCAACTGGTCGCGACTGAGGGTGTGGCCGCTGTTGCGCAGGAACACGCTTAGCAACTGATATTCGCCGTGGGTCAGCAGGGTTTCACTGCCGGAGGGATCGATCAGGCGTCGACGGTCAGTGTCGAGCGCCCAATCGGCGAACTGCTTGACGGGTTTGGAAGCGGCGGCGACCGGCTGCGGAATTTGCGCATGGCGTACCCGGCGAATCAGGTTCTTCGCCCGGGACACCAGTTCTCGCGGGTTGAGCGGTTTGATCACATAGTCATCGGCGCCACATTCGAGGCCGACGATGCGGTCGATTTCATCGTTGCGCCCGGTGATCAGGATGATCCCGACTTCCGAACGCACCCGCAGCTCGCGGGTCAGGGTCAGGCCGTCCTTGCCCGGCAAGCGGATATCGAGCATGACCAGGTCGACGCTCTGGCTGGCCAGGAAGGTTTCGGCCAGTTCCGCCGTGGCGGCGCTATGCACCTCGTAGCCTTCCTGGGAGAGGTAGGCCTGCAACAGTTCGCGAATCAGCGGATCGTCATCGACGATCAGTACCCGAGGAGTCATTGCTGGTTTCCTGCATGTTTCTTATTAGAGGGGTGCTGCATCTGCGCCAGAGAGTAGCCACTGCTGAACAGGTGATCAACAGCTACTCGTCTGTATGCAAAAACGCTGGCGGCCACCGGCCTGCAAACCGTCGACCCAGGCTTCGCAAATCTGGATGCCCTGTTCGGGCGTGAAGGTGCCGGGATTGAGTCCGGACTCCAGCCACAAGCCATCGAGCAACGCGCTGAGACTGATTGAGGCGAGATCAGCGTCGAAGTTTTCCCAGTGTTCCTCTTGTGCCAGCTCCATCAGCACCTTGCGCAAGATGCCGCGATACTCGCCATAGGAATGATCGTGGGCCTTGTTGATCGCCTCGGCGGTTTTCACCGCACCCCAGAAGGCCAGCCATGCGTCGATCAGTTGCGGGTCGAGCAGTTCGGCGGAAAACGAACCGCGGAAAAACGCCGACAGGCGCTCACGGGCATTGGGTGCGGCTTGCTCCATGGCATCGCGCAACAGCGTCATGACGCGGCCGGTGATCGCCATGTAGGCCTCGGCAACCAGTTCGTCCTTGCCGGAATAGTGATGGCTGATCAAACCGACCGAAACACCGGCCTCAGCGGAAATCTTGCGGATCGAGGCGCCCTGAAAGCCGTGGCGCTTGAGGCACGTCAACGTTGCCTCGATCAGGTTGGCCTTGCGCAACTCCGGTTCCATGCGGGAAAAACGGGCTTCCTGATTCATCGCGACTGCTCCTGGATTCAATCATTAGGGCCCGCGCTGGCAAGCGACGAGCTGAACGACTGTACAGCAAGAGCAGGCAGAATCTCCAGTCAGTCTGGTAAACCGCCTCGCCTGCATCACTGGCACGCCCGCTCCCACAGGATCTCGGTTGCTTGGGGATTTTGTTTACAACCACACACCCTGTGGGAGCTGGCTTGCCAGCGATTTGGCCATCACAGTCTATCGAGAATTCAGATCAATCCCGATACCCCGGAGCCGCCCGCTCCAACAACCGCAACAACGCCGCCCAAGCCAATTGCATCGCATCCGGATCGCTCAACTCGCCGTCATCCAACGGCCGCCCCGGATCATTGAACTGCCGCTCGGTGTGTGCACACACCTCATGTGACGGCAAAACAATTTCACCGGCCGCCTGTGCTGCCAGCTGAATTTCACAGGCCTTTTCCAGGTAATACATGCGCAAAAACGCCTGGCTCACGGTTTCACCCACGGTCAGCAAACCATGGTTGCGCAGCATCAATACCGGTTTGTCGCCCAAGTCCGCGACTAACCGCTGCTGTTCGCTCAGGTCCAGCGCCACGCCTTCATAGTCGTGGTAAGCGACGCGACCGTAGAACTCCATGGAAATCTGATTCACCGGCAACAACCCACACTTCAATGCTGCCACTGCGCAGCCGGATTTGGTGTGGGTGTGCAGCACGCATTGCGCGTCTTCACGCGCGCCGTGGATGGCGCTGTGAATCACGAAACCGGCCGGGTTCACCGGGTACGGCGACGGTTCCACGGCATGACCATTGAGGTCGATTTTCACCAGGTTCGACGCGGTGATCTCCTCGAACATCAGCCCATATGGGTTGATCAGAAAATGATGTTCCGGGCCCGGAATGCGCACCGAGATGTGAGTGAAGATCAAATCGGTCATGCGGAAATGCGCAATCAAGCGGTAACAAGCCGCCAGTTCTTCACGCAGACGCTGCTCGGTGGCGCTGCGTTGAGGGGTGGCGAAGTGGGTCGCGATCTCGTTCATTGTCAGGGTTCTCCAGGCTGGTCGTCTGGGCGGACAGTAAGTCTGGACGCATCGAGGCGTCCAGCCACGTTGAGCTTATTTACTGGCCCAGGCGTTGAAACGCTCTTCCAGTTCTTCGCCATGGTCGACCCAGAAACCCACGTTCATCGACAAGGCACCCTTGAGATTCTGCGGCGCCGTGGGCACCCATTGCGCCAGCTTGTCATCGAGTTGTGCGGCAGCCTGCATGTTGGTCGGGCCGTAGGGAATTTGCTCGACGTATTTGACCTGAGCATCCGGCTGGTTGGCGAAAGCGATAAACCGCTGGGCCTGATCAACGTGTTTCGAGCCTTTGATGATCGCCCAGTAGTCCATGCCGTACAGGCTACCCGGCCAGACCAGCCCCAGATGGCTGCCCTTTTGCGCAGCGTCGGCGATGCGCCCGCTGTAGGTCGACGTCATCACCACATCACCGGCCGTCAGCCATTGCGGCGGTTGCGCGCCCGCTTCCCACCACTGGATGTATGGCTTGAGCTCAGTCAGTTTGGCAAACGCCCGGTCAACCCCCTGCGGCGTACCCAGCACTTTGTACACGTCTTCGGTTTTCACTCCGTCCGCGAGCAAGGCGAATTCCAGGTTGTACACCGCGCGCTTGCGCAGGCCACGTTTGCCGGGAGTTTTCTTCACGTCCCAAAAATCTGCCCACGAGGTCGGTGCCTTGGCCAGTTTGTCGGTGTCGTAGGCTATCGCCACGCTCCACACCAGCGCCGCCGAACCGCAGTCCTGCGCTGCGTCCGGGATCAGTTGGTCGGCATGCCCCAAACGGTTCCAGTCCAGCCGCTCGTACATGCCCTCCTCACACCCGCGCATCAGGTCCGGGCCTTCGATCTGCACCACGTCCCAATCGACGTTGCCGGTGTCGACCATCACTTTGATTTTGGCCATTTCGCCGTTGTATTCGCTCTGGATCACCTTGCTTTGATCCACCGCGGCGAACGGCTGAAAGAACGCCACGTCCTGGGCTTTTTGTCCGGCGCCGCCGTAGCCGACCACCACCATGTCCGATGCTGCCTGAGCGCTGCCAAGGCCCATGGCCACTGACAACACCAAGGGATAAAAACCGTGCTTGAGCGTGTGCGATTTCATCAATGGTTCCTCTTGCAGGTGCCACCGGACCCAAGGCCCGTGCAGCCCTTTTTTATTGTTGTGAGGTTTGGCCCAGGAACGGGCTCGAATTGAAATTACTGCAAGGGGCAGTAAAAAAACAAGTTGATTTTTTACTGCGGGTAAATTTCTATAGGCCAATAATAACAACCTAAAACCTGATGTCTCTGTGGGAACGAGCAGGCTCGCTCCTGCAAAGAGCAGACTGCCTGGAGTAAATCGCACCATGCCGACACCCGCCTTCGCGCACCTGTTCGAACCCTTGCAGATCCGTGGCAAGTGCCTGAAAAACCGCATCATGTCCAGCGGGCATGACACGTCGATGCCCACGGACAACCTGGTGAACGAACAACTGATCGCCTATCACCGGGCGCGCGCCGAGGGCGGTGTCGGGCTGATCGTGCTGCAAGTCGCCGGCGTGCATGACAGTGCGCGGTACACCTCGCATGTGTTGATGGCCACCGACGATGAATGCATCGAGGGCTATCGCAAACTGGCGCAAACCTGCCACGCCCACGGCACCATGGTGTTGTCGCAGGTGTTTCATCCGGGACGGGAGATCATGGAGTCCAGCGATGGCCTGTTGGCCGTGGCCTACTCGGCATCGAATGTGCCGAATGAGCGGTTTCGGGTGATGCCACGGGCACTCGACCAAGCGATGATCGACGAGATTGTTGCCGGCTATGCCGCCGCTGCACGACGCCTGCACCAGGCCGGGATCGATGGTGTGGAAGTGGTCGCCAGCCACGGTTACTTGCCCGCGCAATTCATCAACCCACGGGTCAACCGTCGCACCGATGGCTACAACGGCGAGCTGGAGCAGCGTTTGCGTTTTCTGCGCGAAGTCATCGCCGCCGTGCGTGCGGCAACCGACGAGCAGTTCATCATCGGCATGCGCATCTCTGCGGATGAGCGCGACCCAGAGGGCCTGACCGAAGACGAATCCCTGGCCGCCGTGCAGTCGCTGCAGGCGCAACTGGATTACGTGCACATCGTCGCCGGCACGTCGGCCTCGTTGGGTGGCGCGGTGCACATCGTGCCGCCGATGGCGATTGAGGCGGCGTACCTGGCCAAGGAAGCCGGGACATTCAAAGCGAGTCTGGACATTCCGTTGTTCGTCACCGGACGCATCAACCAACCCCAGGAAGCCGAGCTGATTCTGGCCCGGGGCCAGGCCGACGTCTGTGGCATGACCCGCGCGCTGATTTGCGATCCACAGATGCCCAACAAAACCGATACGGGCCGTGCCGAGGACGTTCGTGCATGCATCGCCTGCAATCAGGCGTGCATCGGGCACTTCCACAAGGGCCTGCCGATTTCCTGCATCCAGCACCCGGAAACCGGTCGCGAGCTGATTTTCGGCGAACGCCAACTAACCACACAGCGCAAACGCATCATGATTGCCGGCGGCGGCCCCGGCGGCATGAAAGCCGCCGCCGTCGCCGCACAACGTGGGCATGACGTGACGCTGTACGAGGCCAGCTCGCAACTGGGCGGCCAGGTATTGCTCGCGCAATTGCTGCCACGTCGCAGCGAGTTCGGTGGCGCCAGCACCAACCTGCAACGGGAAATGGAATTGGCCGGGGTGCGCGTGGTGCGCAATACCCGTGTCGACCGCGCCTTGGTGGAGCAGGAAAAACCGGACATGGTGATCATCGCCACCGGCGCCGAACCTTACTGGCCGATGTTCGAACGCGGCGGCGAATTGCAGGTGGTCGATGCCTGGCAGGTGCTGCGGGACGAGGTACAGATCGGCCGCTCGGTGGTGGTCGTCGACTGGCGCTGCGACTGGATTGGCCCCGGCATCGCCGAGCGCCTGACCCGCGCCGGGCATCAGGTGCAACTGGCGGTCAACGGCACCCATTGCGGGGAAAACCTGCCGCTGTACGTGCGCGATCAACTGGCGGGTGAGTTGCACAAACTGGGCATCCCGATTACTCCATACGCCCGCTTGTACGGTTGCGACGACAACACCGTGTACCTGCAACACACCGCCAGTGGCGAGCCGATGCTGTTGGAAAATATCGATACGCTGGTGTTGTGCCAGGGCCATCAGCCGGTGGATACCCTGGGTGCCGAGCTGCAAGGACTGGTGGAATTTCGCCGCATCGGCGACTGCCTGGCGCCCCGCACTGCCGAAGAAGCGATTTATGAAGGACTGAAAGTCGCGTGGGCGCTTTAAGGCTGTTTATACTCCAGGGCTTTGCATTCAAATGAACGCTCCCTGTAGGAGCTGCCGCAGGCTGCGATCTTTTGATCTTGTTCTTGAAAAGCAAAATCAAAAGATCGCAGCCTGCGGCAGCTCCTACAGGGGCGCAGCTCAGCCCCCGGTTCGGAATTTTCCATGAGCAACAACAGCAAATCACAGCCCGCAACCGGCGCCGCCGAACCGCATTTCCTCGGCACCCGCATTCGCGGCCTGCGCAAACGTCGAGGCATGACCCTGGCGGAGCTGGCGCAACAGAGCGAACTCACCGCCGGCTACATCAGCCAACTGGAGCGTAACCTCGCTTACCCGTCGATCCCGGCGCTGTTCAACATTGCCCGCAGCCTGGGCGTGACCATCCAGTGGTTCTTCGCCAGCGAAGCCAACACCGCGCCCGAGGATGACGGCGTGGTGGTGCGCAAGAACAGTCGCCTGAGCGTGCATTACGAAGACGGCATCGTCGACCAATTACTTACGCCGCAACCCAACCAACAGCTGGAAATGCTCCATTCGCGTTTCCCACCGGGCACCTACAGCCAGCAAAGCTATAGCCACGAAGGCGAAGAAGCCGGTTACCTGCTGTCGGGGAGCTTCGAGTTATGGGTTGGCGAACGCTATTTCCAGCTCAGTGAAGGCGACAGTTTCAGCTTCTCCAGCCAGGAGCCGCACCGCTACGGCAACCCCGGCGAGGTCGATGCAGTGGTGATCTGGGTGATCACCCCGCCCACCTTCTGAACTGAAACTCACACCTGATAAAAGTCGCGATACCAGCGCACAAATTGCTCCACGCCGGCTGCAACCTCAACGTGCGGTGAAAAACCGACCCAGTCTGCCAGCGCCGAAACATCGGCCCACGTATGCGGGACATCGCCGGCTTGCATCGGCAAAAAGTTACGCTGGGCTTTCATGCCCAATGCCGCTTCCAGGCAGTCGACAAAATCCAGCAGCGCGATCGGTTGGCCACGCCCTATATTGAAGATCCGGTTGACGCCCTTGGCCTGCGCGTCCGGCACCGGCGGCTTCGGACACAACCGGACGATGCTCTCGACAATGTCGTCGATGTAGGTGAAGTCCCGCGCCATGTGACCATGGTTGTAAATATCGATCGGCCGGCCCTGGAGGATCGCTTCGGTGAACTTGAACAACGCCATGTCCGGTCGCCCCCAAGGCCCGTAGACGGTAAAAAACCGCAGCCCGCTGGCCTGCAGACCGTAGAGATGGCAGTAGCTGTCGGCGAGCAATTCGTTGGCGCGCTTGGTGGCGGCGTACAGGGAAACCGGATGCTCGACGGGGTCATCGACGCTGAACGGCAGTTTGCTGTTGGCGCCGTACACCGAACTGCTCGACGCGTAGATCAGATGTGCCGGCCGATAATGCCGGCAGGCTTCCAGTACATTCAAAAACCCGATCAGGTTCGATTGCGCGTAAGCATCCGGATTATCCAGCGAATAACGAACGCCCGCCTGAGCAGCCAGATGCACCACCTCGGTGAACCGCTCGCCTTCGAACAGCGCCATCAACGCAGGCTTATCAACAATGTCCATGGTCTGGAAACGGAAACCTTGCAGTTCACTCAACTGCTTGAGCCGTGCCTCTTTGAGTTCGACACTGTAGTAAGGGTTGAGGTTGTCGATGCCAACAACTTCATGCCCATCAAGACATAACCGTTTGACCGTGTGATACCCGATGAAACCCGCCGCGCCAGTCACAAGAACGGTCATAGTCCCTGCTCCAATTCAACTCGATAGGCGGACAGTTATAGCGTTACGAGTGCGAGCGGTCCACACCTCATAACAATCCCCAACTATGGGTAATTGACCAAGGAAGTGCGCACGTCAACAGCGACTACAAACGATGGAAAAAGTTTTTATCGATTAGACGGGCGGAAGATAATCTTTTAAAACAATAGCTTGCAAGCTTGAAAAAGCAGATGTCGATCAATGGCGTGTTTTTTGACTGGGAACGTTTGACAGACAGCAAAGACTGGCCGATAACTATCAAGGTCTATTCGAACAGGTCACGAGTTCTCTTTTTCTTGCTGACCATTGTTCCAAAGGCATTTCGTAAAACTCCTTATTCACCGGTCCGATGTGCAGACCGTGCGGTAGCTTTGACCTTTGAAAATCTAACCCCTGGGTATGCCAAATAAATGTGCTTTATAGCGACACGCGATAAAGTCGCGCACTCTTCTGAAGCGTTTTGTGATTCAACTTTGATACACACCTGCGTGCCCCCATAATAAGAACAGATATCTGCTGATTGACATCTCAAGGCTCTATTAGAGTCCCTGCCTGTTTAAACTTCGCCAACTTCAGAGTTTACCAGCATGTCATCTATCAGCCCGGAACAACCTAATTGGTATCTTTTGCAATGTAAGCCACGCCAGGATGAGCGTGCCCACCTGAATCTGCTTCAGCAGAATTATGTGATTTTCCATCCCCAACTCATGAGTGAACGCGTCATCCGCGGGAAACGCCAGCGGGTGTTGGAATCACTGTTCCCCGGCTATTTGTTTATTCAGCTCAGCCGTCACGACAATTGGGCACCCATACGTTCCACGCGGGGTATCAGTCGCATTGTCGAATTCAATCATGGTCCTGCGACGGTGGCAGAGCACGTCATCGAGCATTTGCGTGAGCGTTGTATCGAATCCTCGGAATCGAGCGCGGACGAGGCGCTTAAACCCGGCGAACCTTTGCAGTTCATCAGTGGTCCGCTGTCGCCACTGGAGGGCGTATTCATTGCTTCGCAAGGTTCCGAACGGGTGATGATCCTGATGCAGTTTCTTAATCGGGAACAATCTGTTTGTGTGCCCTTGAACATTGTCGAACGTCAACACCGCGCACTTCATATAAATAACTAATTACTCGCCGTATATGCTTTTCGCCAGGAGCTATAAAATGGTCTTGAAGTCACGCTGCCCTTTTGCACTGATCATGGCCTCTCTATACCCTGGAATGGCCTGGAGTATTAATCCACAGCCCATTAATGTTTATGGGTTCGATTTCACTCCAACCTTCCTGTTTGCAGAAAGTTATGACGACAACTTTCGTGAGTTGGAAAGCAACGTACAGGAATCCATGATCACCAAGCTGGCACCCTCCTTCGAATTGAAGGCTGAAGACCGTAACAGCGCCACACGATTGACCTGGCAACCCACCCGGTACATCTATCACGAGCATACGAGTGCCTCGAATACGGCACAGCGCGTGCGTGCGGACAGCGTCATGGAGTTCACTGACCGTCATCGACTGGCCCTCGAAGCCGAATACCGCAAATGGCAGCGCACCGAATCGACAGCGGTCGAAGGCGAAAATGACAAGCTCAACAACAAACGGGTCGGTGGCCTCTACACCTACGGCGCCAAGAGCGCGGACAACCAGATCGATTTCGGCGCTAACTACGCAGAGCTTCGCTATGACAATGGCGATGGCGTCAATGATGACAAGGAACGTGATACCACCTCAGTCACCAGCACCTGGTACCACCGAATCGGCAGTAACACCCGCAGCCTGTTGGAATACAACTACTCCAACTTTGATTACCTTCAAGCCAACAGCCAGCGCAGCAGTAATTCCAATGCCGTACTCGCCGGTGCCGTCTGGGACATCACCGCCAAAACCACCGGTAAAGTGCGCATCGGTTACGAGAAAAAGGACTTCGACAGCAGCGAATCCAAAGACCTCGACAACCCCACGTGGCAAGTGGATGTGCAATTTAAACCACGTACCTATTCAACCTTCACCTTTGTCGCCCGTCAGGCCCTGGCCGAGGGCGACGACGGTGCCGATGCCGTGAAGTCGACCTTCACCCAGGTCGGTTGGCGTCATGGCTGGACTGAGCGGATCACCACCGTGGCACAAGCCGGGTTCGGCCGTTACGTCTACGAGGGCCAAAGCCGCACGGACGATCGGCAGGATTACAACCTGGCCGTGGTGTATGCGATGCGCCGGTGGCTGGATATCGAAATGGGCTATCGGTACCGCGATAACGACTCGGATGCCGACAACGAAAGTTTTACCCGCAACGTTTTTCAGATCAGCTTCAACGTCAGCCTTTAAGAGGGTTTCGCCATGAAATCATTCACTCTTGGCCTGTTGTTCACCTTGGCAATTCTTCCCGATACCTATGCAGCAGACCCCGGCACCCAATACAAGCTGGCCGCCGGCGATGTCTTGCGCATCATCGTGTTTGGCGAGCCGGAGTTGAGCCTGAAAAAAATCCGCCTGAGCGATGCCGGCACCTTTTCCTACCCTTTTCTGGGTGAGATTTCCGCGAAAGGACTGACCCCAGGCCAAGTGGAAAAGATCATCGTCGACGGACTGAAACAAGGTTACCTGATCGACCCGAAAGTCAGTTTGAGCCAGATCGAATACCGCCCCTTCTACATCAACGGCGAAGTGAAAAAACCCGGCAACTACCCCTTCATACCCGGCTTGACCCTGGAGAAAGCCATCGCTCTGGGTGGCGGCTTGACCGAACGGGCCTCGATCAAACGCGTGACCATCGTGCGCGGTGATGGCGCCGCCACACTCACCGACGAAGTGACACGCAACACCACGATTGCCCCCGGCGATACCATTTCCATTGCACAAGGCTTTTTCTAATCATGGACAACAGCCCTAGCACCTACGTCGAACGTCCTCTGCAAACGCATCTGCATCAGCAGTACAGCGAAGACAAGGACACGATTGATCTTCTGAAACTCTGGAGGGTGATCTGGCGCGCCAAATGGAGCATCGGATGGCTGGTCCTGGTCAGCTGTTTGCTGGCGATCATCGTGGTTACGAACATCACGCCGCAATACGTGGGTAGCACCACCTTGCTGTTCAACGATAAAACGCCACCGCTGATGTCCTTCCAGCAAGTCAAGGAATCAGGCAGCAACGCCACCGATTACTTGCAGACACAACAGGCGCTCCTGCAGTCACGAGACCTCGCCGAACGGGCGGTGAAGACACTCGACCTGACCACCAACCCGATCACCGACCCGCGCCAGCAACCGAAACCATGGTTCACGCCGCGCAAATGGCTGGCCGACCTGCACATTGATCAATGGATTCCGGAACTGGGGCGGTTGATGCCGGTGCAGGAAACACCAACTGAAGAGGACGTCTTCAATATCGTCACCCAGAACCTGATGCTGCACACCAGCGTGAAGTTCGTCGGCAAGAGCCAGTTGCTGGAAATCGAGGTCGAGCTCCCGGACCCTGTTCTGGCAGCAGCGGCGGCCAACGCGCTGGCAAAGGGCTTTACCGACAGCCAGCTCGACACCAGCGAGAAATCCTCGCAAACCACGACGGCCTGGATGAACACACGCCTGGTGGAACTGCGCAATAACTTGCGTGCTGCCGAAAAGAAGCTTCAAGGCTATCGGGAAGAGCAAGGCCTGGTCGACGTCGGCGGGGTCGCAACCATCAGCGCCAACGAACTGGAAATGACCGGCAATCGCATGGTCGACGCCCGTCGCAACCGCGCAGAAGCGGAAAGCGAGTACCGGCAGGCGAAGTCCCTGAGCAACGGCGATCTGAGCCGACTCTCCAGCGTACCTGCGGTCTTGAGTAACCCATTGGTCCAGCAATTCCAGGCTGAACGGGCCAAGGCACAAGCCAAGGTGGAGGAACTGTCGGGGCGCTATGGCCCCAAACACCCGAGCCTGGTGTCCGCGCAGTCAGAACTGCGCACCGCCACCACCAGCCTGCAACTCCAGGTGCAACAAGTGGTGGCCGGTATCGAACGGCAATACCAACTCGCCTCCGCCAGCGAAGCCTCGCTGCGCCAGTCGTTCAACAGCAACAAGGCGCAGATCCAGGACATTGCCCGCAAGGAGTTCCAGTTGCGCGAGTTCCAGCGTGAGGTCGACAGCACCCGCGCGTTGTATGAAACCTTCGTTACCCGGCTCAAAGAAACCACGGCCACCGCCGACATGGACTCGACAAAAGTGCGCATCGTCGACCCGGCCATCGTGCCAACCGAAGCGAGCAAACCCCGTAAAACACTGATTGTCGGGATCGTCGGGTTAATCGCTGCGGTGATCGGCGTGGCCTTGGCCCTGCTCTTCGAAAGCCTGAGCAATACCTTCAAAACCGATGAGACGATTGAGAGCGCGCTTAACATTCCACTGCTCAGCGTCGTGCCGTTGGTGAGGAAAAAAAGCCGTCGGCAACTCGCACGTTTGTTCGAAGACAACGACAACCCACGCTTTAGCGAGACCATTCGCAATCTGCGCACCTGGCTGATGTTGCAAGGCAGCGAAATGCCGTCGCAGGTAGTGCTGGTGACGTCGACCGTCGCCGGTGAGGGTAAAAGCACCATCGCCAACAACCTGGCCAGCTCGCTCGCTTCACTGGAGCGCGTGCTGTTGATCGATGCGGACATGCGCCAGCCAACCCTTTCGCTGAACTTTGACTTTCCACCCGACAGCCCGGGCCTGGCCAATGTCATTGCCGGCACCGCAAGGCTCGAAGACTGTATCGTGACGGTCGGTAATCTGGACATGCTGCCAGCCGGGATGGTCATCCCCCCTTCGCAGGATCTGTTCTCTGCGCCGCGCTTGCCTTCCCCGGCTGACTCTCTCAACCCGGCACGCCAGCCTCCGCCGCAGGACCTGCTCAGTTCACCGCGCATGGCGCGCATGCTCGATGCGCTGAAATCGCGTTACCGCCACATCATTATCGACTCCCCGCCTGCGGAGATGATCAGCGACGCGCTGTTGCTGGCCAAGCATTCGGATGCGGTGATCTACGTGGTCAAGGCCGACAGCACGCCGATCAGCCAGGTGCAGAGAGGCATTGCCATGTTGCAGCAAAGCCAGGTGTCGGTGTTCGGTACCGTCCTCAACCAGGTAGACCTGCGCAAGGCGCGCAAGTACGGCTACCACCATTCCAAAACGTTTTATGACTACGACTTCGCCCCACGGTAACGCCTGACCGCCCTGGTCTGTCGCTACGTCTTTTACTGCCAACACAACAGTTCGCTTCACCTCTGCCGAGCTACGGAAAGCCTGCGGGAGCCTCGCCGTGTCCGCTCCATCAGCGCTGATGAATTCATTCTGCCTCGAGGTCAAGCCCATGACACCGCTCTATACCGCTCACATGACACACCGCCGAGGCCTGACGTTCTGGGGCCAGTGGCTGTGTGCGATGACGCTGACCATTGCGCTTTTGATGCTGCTCGTGCACTGGCGTGTTGGCAGCCTGACCAGCGAATACCGCACCCTGATGATCCTGACGGTGCTTGGCTCGGTGCCGATCTACAGCATGATGCAGGTCTTCCACAAACGTCATGGCCTGGTGGTCGGGATCGGCCGTTTGCTGGCCGGCTGGTTGATCCTGCTGGCCGTTCTGGCGGCCATTGCCTTCATCACCCAGACCAGCGCGATTTACTCGCGCCAGGTCATTGTGGCCTGGGCGGTGCTCGGATTTCTGGTCCAGGTGGCCAGTTTTCTGCCCCTGCATTACTTCGCTCGACTGCACTCGAGGATGATCTGCAACGGGCGTCGTTCAGTGATCATCGGCACCTGCCCGACGGCCCATGAACTGGCGAAAAAACTCTCCCGACCCAACCGCGCGCTGGCGCTGGGATTCATCGCCACCGAGCATGACAGCGGCCCCGCGCCCAGCATCCTGCCGCTGCTCGGCCACGTTGACGCGATTCGCGAAATCCTCACGCGCCTGGAGGTGCGGCGCGTCTACATCGTGCTGACCATGGAGCATGCCGCCACCATCGAAGCGCTCTACATCGACCTGCTGGACATGAATGTCGACGTGGTGTGGATCCCGGATTTCGGCAGCATGGTGCTGCTCAACCATTCGATCTCTGAAATAGAGCGAATGCCGGCCATCTATCTCAACGAGAGCCTGCTCAGCTCGCACCCCGCCAGTCTGTTTTGCAAGGACCTGTTCGAACGCAGCCTGGCGGCCATGGCCATTCTCGTCCTCAGCCCGTTGCTGTTGGTGGTGGCGATTACCGTCAAGCTGACCTCTCCCGGCCCCGTGTTGTTCATGCAAAACCGGCACGGCTGCAACGGCGAAGTGATCAAGGTCTGGAAGTTTCGTTCGATGCGCGTGCACGACGACCGCGACGTGCGCCAGGCCACTCGTGACGATGATCGCGTCACCCCGTTCGGACGCTTCCTGCGCCGCAGTTCCATCGATGAATTGCCACAGCTGTTCAACGTCTTGTCCGGCCAGATGGCCCTGGTCGGCCCCCGCCCGCACGCCGTGACCCACAACATTTATTACACCGGCAAGGTGCGCGCCTACATGGCCCGCCACCGCCTCAAGCCTGGCATCACTGGCCTGGCCCAGATCACCGGGCATCGAGGCGAAACCGAAACCGTGGAAAAGATGCAGCTGCGCGTCGCCCAGGACCTCAACTACATCAACCAATGGTCGCTGTGGCTCGACATCAAAATCCTCATCAAGACCCCCTTCACGCTGTTCTCGAAAAACATCTACTGACCCCCCGCCCCATCGCAAATCACTGTCACGACGACCTGAGGTTTGACCATGAATGTGAGCGTATTCGGTATTGGCTATGTGGGCCTTGTACAAGGCGCCGCACTGGCAGAAGTCGGGCACAACGTGCTCTGCGTCGATGTCGACACGGCCAGGGTGGAGGCGCTGATGGAAGGCACACTGCCGATCTACGAGCCAGGCCTGAGAAGTCTGGTGCGCGAAAATTATCAAAGCGGACGACTGCGGTTCGGCACAGACCTGGCCAGCGCTGTTCACCATGGCGACGTGCTGTTGATCGCCGTCGGTACGCCGCCTGACGAAGACGGTTCGGCGGACCTGCAATACGTGTTGAGCGTGGCGCAGACCATCGCGCTGAACATGGACCGTCATCAGATCGTCGTCGACAAATCCACCGTGCCGGTCGGTACCGGTGACCTGGTGCGCGCACGCATCGAGCAGGTACTGGCCGATAACGATCGCAGCGACCTGACGTTCGACGTGGTCTCCAATCCGGAATTTCTCAAGGAAGGCTGCGCAGTCGAAGACTGCATGCGCCCCGACCGGATCATCATCGGCACCGACAGCCCGCACGCCGAAGCGGTCATGCGCGAACTGTACGAACCGTTCAATCGCAGCCGCGAAAAGATCATCGTCATGGACGTTCGCAGCGCCGAACTGACCAAGTACGCCGCCAACTGCATGCTGGCGACCAAGATCAGTTTCATGAACGAAATGGCCAGCCTCGCCGAAAAGCTGGGTGCCGATATCGAGATGGTGCGCCACGGCATCGGCTCCGATCCACGCATCGGTTATCAGTTCATCTACCCGGGCCTGGGCTACGGAGGTTCGTGCTTTCCCAAGGACGTGAAGGCGCTGATACATGCCGCCACCAGCGTCGACATTGACGCCCGGTTGCTCAAGGCCGTCGAGGCACGCAACCAGGAACAGAAAGCCAGCCTGTACAACAAAATCCTTGATCACTTCGATGGCGCGCTACGCGGCAAAACCTTTGCCCTGTGGGGCCTGAGCTTCAAACCCAACACCGACGACATGCGCGAAGCCCCCAGCCGGGTATTGATGGAAGCCTTGTGGCAGGCCGGTGCCCGCGTCCAGGCGTTCGACCCCAAAGCCATGGAAGAGGCCCAGCGTATTTATGGTTCGCGCGATGACCTGACACTGGCGGGCACCAAGGAAGCGTCACTGAAAAATGCCGACGCACTGATCATCGTCACCGAGTGGCAATCGTTTCGGGCGCCGGACTTCGACCTGCTGGCTCGGCAACTCAAGCAACCACTGATCTTCGATGGCCGCAATCTGTTCGACCCGCAGCGTTTGAGCAAACGCGGCTTTACCTACATTTCCGTGGGCCGTCAGACCCCTTCCGTCGTTCAAGAAGGAGTGGCGCCATGATCAGGCTGGAATTGATCGGGCAATTTTCCCCGAAGCTACTGGATGCAAACCAGGCGTATTCCTTCATCAACTTTGCGTCCATTGGCAGTTTCTTCGAGAAAGCCCCGAGCTCGGTCGCCTACTTTTGCGACGGCATGCTGATGTCGACGTTCATGTCGCGGGTGACAGGCCGCACGATCGGCCGGGTCAGCTTTGACTTCACGTCCATAGCCGACCAGGTACTCGGCAGCGCCGAGCAACAGGGCAAACGCGTGTATTTCGTTGGCGCACGGCAGAGCGAACTGGAACTGTTCATCAGCAAGATCAAGGCGCTCTACCCACACCTGACCATCGCCGGCTATCACAACGGTTACTTCGACGCGTCCCAGGCCGAGGGCATTCAGGCCGACATCTGCCGCAGCGAGGCAAACATTCTGATCGTCGGCCTGGGTGCCGGGTTGCAAGAGCAGTTCGAACAGGACGCGATGCGCGCAGGCTTTCGCGGTGTGGCGTTCACCTGCGGCGGATTCATTCGCCAGGAAGCCCTGGCCACGCGGCAATACTACCCGGCGGTGATCGATCGCCTGCATATGCGCGCGTTTTATCGGATGTACCGCGAACCCCATACGATCAAACGCTACTTCATCGACTACCCCAGCAACTTCCTGCACCTGCTGGCGATGCTCGCCCGTCACAAAGTCGCCATCAGCGTTGGGGAATGACCATGCACATTCTGTTCATTCTCAAGGATTTCAATTCCGGCGGCGGCGTTGAGCGAGTGCAGCAGCGGTTATCCGAGCAATTTCTCAAGGATGGCCAGCGGGTGAGCTTCTTCGTCATGAACGGTGAGACGCCGGACACTACAGGCGCAGAACGCCATAACAACGGCGGTGGCAACGGCATCGTCGGCCTGCTCCGGTCGATTGTTCTGTTGCGCCGGCTGATTCGTAGCGAGGGCGTCACCCACCTCATTTCCGCCAAGGAGCAGGCCAACGTCTGCACCTGGTTCGCCACCTTGGGCATTGCCTGCAAAGTCATCTATAGCCGGCACGTGACACTCGATTGCACCGAGCAGAAAACCGGCCCTTCAAGCCTGCGCCTGCTCTACGCCTTGTACCTCTGCGGCAGCGGCAAAGTGGTGACAGTCTCCACGGCTTTGCGCCAGTCCCTCGTCGACTTGCTGCCGTGGGGTCGGCAGCGAGTGCGCTATTGCCCCAACGCGGTCATCACCGAGCATCTGTTTCAAGCCGCACAGGCGCCACTGCCCGCCGGGTTACCCGCAGATTACTGGTTGGGCCTGGGCAGGCTGACGCAACAGAAAGGCTTTCACCTGTTGCTCGATGCCTACGCCATGGCGCTGCAACGCCAGGCGCTGCCGGACCTGGTGATCGCCGGCGACGGCCCGTTGCGCGAAGCACTGACCGCCCAGGCACAACGCCTGGGTATCGGGCAGCGGGTGCACTTCACCGGTTTCCTGCGCAACCCCTATCCCCTGCTCCGGCATGCACGCCTGTTCATTCTCAGCTCCCTGCATGAAGGCATGCCGACCGTACTGATCGAGGCCTTGGCGCTGGGTACGCCGGTGCTGGCATGCGACTGCGAGACAGGCCCCAGGGAACTGCTGGACAACGGCCAACTGGGCCTGTTGGTCAAGGCCAACGATGTACCGGCATTGGCCGATGGCATGCGGCGAAGCCTGACATCAAGGGGGCAAGTGGCGCCCAGCGAAAAAATGCTCACCGACGCCATTCGCCCCTACACCAGCCAGCACGCGGCGCAGGCGTATTACCAGGTATGGAACCAATGAAAAAGTTGCTGATTATCCTGCATGATCTCAGCGCCGGCGGGGCTGAAAAAATGATGATGCGCCTGGCCGCAGCACTGGTCGACGCAGGCAATGACGTGACCTTGTTGCTGCTGACCGGCGGCGGGCCCAACGCAGCGCACCTCGACCCGCGTGTCAAAAAAGTTGAATTGCGCAGCCCGCGCACCTCGCGCGCGGTGCCGGCATTGGCGCGGTTTCTTCGCGCCAATCGCTTTGATGCGCAACTGGCGGCCCTCACCCACGTCAACGTGGTGGCGATCGCCGCTGCCATGCTGTCCGGCACCCTGGCACGGCTGCATGTCAGCGAGCGCAATGCCTTCTCCCATGACAAACACGTAAACCCCGACTTCATGGTTCGGGTCGCGTATCTGGTGGCGCCGCTGCTGTATCGCCTGATTCCCAACCCGGTGATCTGCGTCTCTCGCGGTGTCGCCCAGGACCTGGTCGATACCACCATTGCGCGCCACCGGGATGTGACCACGGCCGACAACCCGGTACTCGACGACAACTTCCGCGAGAAGACGCCGGGGCTGCCAAGTCACCGCTGGCTGCTGGAGAAATCCGGTGCGGTGATTGTCGCCGTGGGTCGCCTGGCGCCGCAGAAAGGCTTCGACACCCTGATCACGGCATTCGCCGCGTTACCGGACAAGGGCGTGCGCCTGATCATTTTTGGTGAAGGCGCACTCAGGGTCCGATTGTTTGAACAGGCACGCACATTGGGGGTCGCCGATCGCGTCGACCTGCCGGGCTACACCCACGATCCCCTGGCAGAAGTGGCGGCGGCCGATTGCTTTGTGCTGTCGTCTCGGTTCGAGGGCAGTCCCAATGCGCTGGTAGAGGCCTTGTCCACGGGCACTCCGGTAGTCGCGACCCGCTGCCCACATGGCCCCCAGGAGATCCTGATCGGTGGTGTGGTTGCACCGCTCGTTGCCGTCGACGACCCGATCGCGCTGGCGCAGGCGATTGCCCAACAACTCGCTGCACCGCGCAACCTGCAACGTCATGAGCGCCTGGAGGCCGCCGCCCGATTCAAGAATGCCAGCGCGGTGCAGACCTACCTCGCCGCGTTGCTCGGGAGCCAAACATCATGAGCACACTCCAGGTCAGATACTCGACGCTCCGCGATGGCTTCACGCTGTTCGGCGTACTGTTTTACATCCAGGTGCTGACGTTTGTGCTCGGCCTGGGTGGCGGATCCGGTTTCGGCGACGTCGGTAAAGATCTCGAAGGCAACGTCGCCAACCAGGTCTGCGGCCTGATCACACTGCTGGTGCCTTTGTTCTTCTTCATCCGCAACAAGGTATTCCTGAGCAAAACCTTTTACCGCAGCAATTTTTTCCTGCTGGTGTTCTTGCTTTGTGTCATCGCATCGATCGGCTGGTCCTATGACCCGATGCTGAGTTTCAAGCGGTTCATCGCGATGCTCGGGGTGGTGTTTTTTGCCGGTTTCATTGCCTATAACTATCCCCTGGAAAAAATCACCTTCATGCTCGGTTGTGCCATCGGCGTAGCGGCGTTGATCGGCTTGATACTCGCGGTGGTCATGCCGAGCACCGCGTTTTTATCCGGTGGTATCCGCGACGGCGCATTCAAGGGGATCTTTACCGAAAAAAACGCCGGCGCACGGCTCAACGCAATCGCCATCCTGCTGTTGTTGCCGATGATTCGCCAGGGCAACCGCTGGGCCCTCTTCTGCTCGTTTTTTTCGCTGATCGCCGTCCTGCTCGCCCAGTCGGCAACCGGCGTGGCATTGATCGTTTCCGGTACGGTGAGCTACTGGTACTTCCTCACCCTGATCCGCTTGCGACTCAACCGCTCGCAGTGGCTGTTCTTCGGCTGCACGCTGGTGTTTCTGCTGGCTTGCCTGTTGCTCTACAACCACATTGCGTGGCTGCTGGAGGTGGCCGGTCGAGATCCGTCACTGACGGACCGCACGCTTATCTGGGAACTGCTCGCGCCTTTTGTCGACCAGCAATGGCTCAAGGGCTACGGCTTCGGCGCCTTCTGGGCCAGTTCCGACGCCGATGCGTTCATCACGCGTTGGGGCTATATCGGCAACGCACACAGCGGCTACATGGAGACCCTGCTCAGCGGCGGCGTCATCCAGCTGATTGCCCTGGTGCTGCTGCTGGGCGAGGCGCTGCTCAAGCAATACCGCGCCGTGACGGCGAACCAGGCGGCACAGTTTCGCGCCAGCGCCCTGGTGATCATCGGCTTGTTCGCCGTCACCAATTATGTGGCGTACGTGATTCCCAACTACCGCTCCGCCGAGTTCCTGGTGTTCTGCACCCTGGCCCTGTCCTTTCGGCGTCACTACGCGCCCTACCCCGAATCAACACCGACAACCCTGCGCCAGCGTCCGTCCGGCCAGGCATTCGCGCGCGATTGCGCCAAGGCGTAACCCAAGGCTTAAAACAGGAGAAACACCCGTGCGAAACCAAGCCCCCGCTTCAGCGCATACAGTGTGCGTGGTCATCCCGATGTACAACGGCGCCGACAGCATCGAGCAAACGCTGGTGTCCCTGGCCAAGCAAACCCGCCTGCCCGACCACGTCATCGTTATTGACGATGGTTCCACCGATGACGGACCGCAACGGGTCAGGGACTTCGCCGCGCCGTTTCGCCTGACGCTGCTGCAGCAAGCCAACGAAGGCCAGGCCAGCGCTCGCAATCACGGTATGCGGCACTCTCAAGAGACGTTTGTGGCGATGCTCGATGCCGATGATCAATGGCGTCCACAAAAGCTGGAGCTGCAACTGGCCTTGTATGACGAGCTCACTCATCAGGGGCGCAAGGTCGGGCTGATCGACTGCTATACGCAGGTCAACTACAGCGACGGCAGGCGGCAACTGGACAACCTGCTCAAGCACGGCATGCATTTCTACGATTTCATCCGCGCCAACGTTCTCAATGGCGTCTCCGCGGCGCTGGTCAAGCGCGACGTGATCATGGAACTGGGGGGCTTTGATGCCGGCCTGCGTTACTGCGAGGACCGCTTCATGTGGACTCGAATCGCCGAGCACTGGGAAATCCACACGGTGCCGCAAGTGCTGCTGGAACGCACGGTCAACAGCGGCAACATGACCGCAAATCCGAAAAAGCACTATCAGAACAAGATCAGGTTCATCGAGGTGTACCTCGACCGCTACGCCGCGCGGTTGAGCAAGCAGCAACAGATCGAATTCGTACTCGCCAATCACACCGACTTTCTCAATACGTTTTCCCGAGGCGGCGAGCATGTCGAGGTGATCGACGTGTACCAGCGGATGTTCAAGCACTCCTGGCAAACCCTGTTCTTCGACCACGGCAAACCGACCTTGCGCTACCTCTACGCCTGCGCCAAAACATTGCGCAAGCCAACGGCGTCAACCACCGCTCATTGAACCGGTATCCGCCATGGCCAACCGTCGCCTCACTACCCTGGGCTGGATCTTCACCGAGAAGTTCGGCCTGATCTTCCTGTCGATGATCACCTTTGTCGTGTACGCCCGGCTGCTGTCTCCGGCAGAGCTGGGTGTGGGCACGATCATCATTGCCATCGTCGAGTTGATCGGGCTGATCTATTCATCGGTGCTGGAAGACCCGCTGGTACGACTCGAGCGGCTGGAGGACAAGCACATCAGCACCGCCTTCTGGGCGGCGGTACTGGTGAGCCTGGTTTCGATCGTGGTCATTTCGGGCGCGGCGACGCTGTACACGTCCGAGCCGATGCTGCAATGGATGACGGCGGTGGCGTCGGTGAAAATCCTGTTCACCATGATGGCGCGTGTCTATGTGGCGCAAATGCGCCGCAGCGGTGACTTCAAGACGCTGGCGTCACGGACGTTACTGGGCAAGGTGTTTGGCGGCGTTGGCGGCATCGCTGTCGCGCTTTGGGGGTTCGGGGCGTGGGCGGTCATTGCCCAGGCGCTGATCATGGAATTAGTGTCCATCATCGTATTGATGCGCGCAGACCCACGACGCATTGCCTTTCACATTGACGGCCCATTCTTGCGCGAACTGTTGAGGGCCGGTACACCGGTTGCCATCAACGCACTGAGCTCACAAACCCTTCAGCGCGGGGTCAACGTGGTGCTTGGGATGGCGGCCGGCGCCAACGCGGTCGGCATGTTCAACATGGCGATGCGCATCATCGACCTGCCACGCACCGCGATTTATAACGGCCTGCTGAGCTATGCACTGCCGGCGTTCTCCCGGCGCAGTGCCGAGCCGTCGCGATTGCTCGGGATCATTGACGACTCGACCGCCGTCAGCGGCTTTCTGTTGACGCCGCTGTTCCTTGGAATCGCGCTCACGGCCAGCGACGTCATCCTATTGATATTCGGCGCCAAGTGGGCCGACGCCATTCCCCTGCTGCAAGTGCTGGCCTGCGCGGCGGCCATTGGCAACACCGCCATGTACGCCACCACCGCACTGGTGGCGGTCAACCGCAGCCACCTCACCATCAAGGCTGAAGTGGTCACCACGCTGCTGGCGCTGGCACTGGTCTACGGCCTGGGCAGCGTTTATGGCGGCATGGCCGCGGCCCTCGCCTTGCTGGCGCGGATGCTGATCATCACGCCGCTGCAAATCCGCGGCCTCAACGCGGCTATCGGTTACGGCTGGCGCCGGTTCTTCGATTGCAATTACCGCAGCGTGATTGCCTCGCTCGTCATGGCAGCGACCGTGTTGTACGTGTCACCGCTCTCAGGTTTTCAAGGTTACCTGCACCTCATCTGCAACATCGTGGTTGGCGCGCTGAGCTATGCCGTGGCGTATAGCGTCATGCACCCGCGCTGGCCGCAAGAATTCAAATCGGTTTTTACCACCCGCTGAATTCAGTCCCTGAAACAGGAAGGTCTCACCATGCGCAAAACTACGTTGATTACTGGCGGGGCCGGTTACATCGGCTCCCATACCGCCGTGGCGCTCATCAATGCCGGGCACAATGTGCTGGTGCTCGACAACCTGTGCAACAGCTCGCGAGAGTGCATTTCGCGCCTGGAACAACTGACCCTGACCCGGGTGGAGTTCATCAAGGGCGATATTCGTGATGCGAACTTGCTGGACGACATTTTCAGACGCTATGACATCGATGCCGTGGTGCATTTCGCCAGCCTCAAATCCGTCGCAGAAAGCGTGCGCAAACCGCTGGACTACTACGCCAACAATGTTGCCGGCACGCTTGAGCTGTGCCAGGCAATGGCTCGCAATAACGTATTCCAACTGGTGTTCAGCTCATCGGCCACGGTGTACGGCGAGCCCACACGTATACCCATTGCCGAAGATGTCGGCACCGGCAAACCGGTCAACCCCTACGGCCGCACCAAGCTCATGATCGAAGAATTGCTCACCGATCTGTGCCACTCCGATCCACGCTGGAGCATCGGCCTGTTGCGCTATTTCAACCCGATTGGCGCACATGAAAGCGGCATGATCGGTGAAGATCCCAGAGGCCGCCCCAACAACCTGTTGCCGTGCCTGACGCAGGTCGCGATTGGCCGGATGCCCGAACTCACGGTGTACGGTAACGACTATCCCACTGCGGACGGGACCTGCGTGCGTGACTACATCCACGTGGTCGACCTCGCCATCGGCCACCTCAAGGCACTGCAGGTGTTGCAGCACAACAGCGGCATAAACTTCTGGAACCTCGGCACCGGCACGGGCTACAGCGTGCTGCAAATCATCCAGAGTTTCGAGGACATCACCGGCATCACCATTCCCTACCGCTTTGCACCGCGACGCGAAGGTGACATCGCCCAATGCTGGGCCGATCCCGGCAAGGCCGGGCGGGAGCTGAACTGGACCGCGCAACGCGATCTTCATCAGATGATCGTCGATGCCTGGCGGTGGCAGTCATGCAATCCGCAGGGGTATCAAGCTTCATTCGAAATCTCAGCGCTGATTGCAGTCAAATGATCGTCAAAGGATCCCTGCTGATTCTGCTGCTGTCGATTTCGATGGCCTGCAACGCCGCACAAGTGCCGGGCGTTCCCACCACCGGGCTGGTGCTGTGGCTGGATGCGGCGGATGCGTCGACCATGACCCTGGATGCGCAGAACCATGTCCAGGGCTGGAACGACAAATCCGGCAAATCCAACCACGCCTCTGTCGATGATGGCGCCTCGCAGCCACAGCGGATAACCAACGCCCTGAATGGCCATACGGTGGTGCGTTTCAGTGGTGTATCGGGATTCCTGGGTAAAACCATCCGCAGCGCCAAAGGCCCTGTGACCGTATTGATCGTGTCTCGTCGGTTGCCCGGACAGCCTGACGTTGATCCCTGGCAACGCTTGTTCAGCTCACGCGCGCAAACCGCCCAAAACGATAATGTACTGCCCAATTTCGCCATCAGCCTGGAGCAGACCAGCGCGTATGCGCCGACCGTTTCAGTCCTTGAGCTTTACGATGTGCCGATTGGTCCGTATGCCGTCGGGCGCAACGCCGTCGGCAATGCCGATAATTTTCGCGGCGACATCGCCGAAGTGCTGGTGTACGACCGTGCATTTGCTTCTCTCGCAGAACGCCAGCAAGCCTTTCAGTACCTGGCGGATAAATGGTCCGTTGCTGTCCCAAAACAAGCCGATACCTGGACCCGTGTCGGACCACTGGGCAGCTTGCCGACCCGGACGAACCCCAGACTGCCGCTGTCCGATCAGGCCAATGCCGGCCAGTGGATGCTCAACACGAAACTGTCCGATGACTTCAACGGCACCACCCTCGACCTCGAACGCTGGCACGTCAACCAAGGCATCGGCAACGAGTCGCTTGGACGCAAACCGGCGCTGTACACGCCGGACAATGCCAGCGTCGAGAATGGCAACCTGAACATTATCTTTCGCAAGGAAACCTTGCCGCAGAAGTACGTAAAACTCGGCTTCAAGGACTACACCTCAGCGATGGTGCGAACCAATGAACGCGGGTTCTACGGCTACTATGAAGTGCGCGCCAAACCCATGAACTCCGCAGGTTCCAGTGCATTCTGGCTGGCGTGGACGGGCATGGCGGACAATGCCACCGAAATCGACATCTTCGAAATCGCCGGCAAGACCAAAAACGGCGCCTTAGACCGCTCGTACAACATGAATGCCCACCTGTGGGCCACGCCGCAAAGCAACGAGCACATTGAAAATGGCAGCATCTGGATCAGTCCATGGCGCCTGGCGGATGACTTCCATGTCTACGGCTTCGACTGGCAGCCCGACACCCTGCGTTGGTACGTCGACGGTGTGCTGGTCAGGGAATCGAAGAACTTGTATTTCTTCTTCCCGATGGAAGTGAACCTCGACAGCGAGGCCATGTGGAAATGGTTCGGTGTGGTCGACGATGCCGACCTGCCCTCCACCTTCGAAGTCGATTACATGTACATGTGGCAACGCACTCGCTAGTACCGCACCAGGCTGGGGTTTCCAAAGCTTGTGCCGCGGCACCTTCAATTGAAGTCCATCAGGTACGACGGCTGATGCGCCGCGCGCCCTGGGGCACATTTCAATCGGCAGGGAGGTTAGTTTTCAAACCGCGCTAACAAATCTGGAGCGCACTTAAATGATCAAACGCCGGCTGAACGAGTTGGATTTGCTGCGCTTTGTGGCTGCCATTGCCGTAGTGTTCTTTCACTATGCTTTTCGCGGCTATGCAAAAGGCGACATGTCTACAATGCCCTACCCACTATTGGCCGAGCCTGCCAAATACGGTTACCTGGGCGTCGAACTGTTTTTCATGATCAGCGGTTTTGTGATTCTGATGACCGCTTCGAGCAACAACCTCAAAGTATTTTTTATATCCCGCATCGTTCGACTCTGCCCTGCTTTCTGGGTGTGCTGCACCATCACGTTTCTGCTCACGCTTGCCATTGGCCCGCCGCGATATACGGCTGACTTTTATCAATACGTGATCAACATGACGTTTCTCAGTGACTTGTTGGGCGTTGCGGCGATCGATGGCGTTTACTGGTCTCTGTTTGTAGAAATACAGTTCTATCTGATGATTTCGATTGTGTTGGGCTTCAAGAAAATAGAAAAAATAGAGACTTATTTCGTGCTCTGGCTACTGATCTCTGCCACAGCAGAAATACTCACGTTTGAAAAACTGCGCTCGACCCTGATTACCGATTACGCGGCTTATTTCATAGCCGGCGCAACGTTCTATCTCATATGGGCCAAGGGCGTCACCAAAACACGAGTATTTCTATTGGCGGGTGCATGGGCGTTAGCCAATTACACCGCCATTGCATGGGCCGAATTGCTCGAGGGCAAATATTCAACCGAATACAGCCCGCTCATCGTATGCAGTTTGATCATGCTGTTTTTCATGACGTTCTTTTTGATCGCGACGAACAAAACCGGCGCCATAGGGGCATTGAACTGGACTGCATTAGGCGCGCTGACTTACCCGCTTTACCTGTTGCATCAAATGATCGGCTTTATGATTTTCAACATTGCCTATCCGGCCATAAACCCGCACGCGTTGCTATGGGGCACCATCGCCGTGATGATCGGTGTGTCTTACCTCATCCACAAAGAAATAGAAAAACCCATGGCAAGACTGGTTAAAAGACTCCTCTCGTTGTCCTTCACACGTGTCAGAGGCTGATCAACGCATCACTGATGACGCCCCCTCTAACGCCGCTGGCCACCAGGCTGCGCGGCGCTCGCCCGCTTCAGGGTATCGCTGGGCAACTCTTTGAACAGCGCGCGATAGCTGCTGGAAAACCTCCCCAAATGCCAGAACGACCAATGCATCGCCACTTCGGCGACGGTGGTCTGCGCGGGCGTGCGGCTGAGTAATTCACGGCGGGCACTGTTCAGGCGGCGCAGACGCAGCCATTGCGTCGGCGCCATGCCGGTGTAGGTCTTGAACGCATGCTGCAACTGGCGCAGTGAAACCCCCGCCACCTGGGACAACTCCAGCAAATTGAGGTGTTCTTCCGGCGTATCTGCCGCCCATTCCCCCACCCGTTTCATGATCGCCCGTTCCCCGGCGCGGCGTTGCAACGCGCCTTGATCGAGGCACACGCACGCGTTGTCGAGAATGAACAGGCAGTCATCGAGCAATTGCTGAGTGAGCGCTTCCCGGGTCGGTGGATCGAAGGTCTGCGACAGACGCGTCAGCGTGCCGCTCAGCCAACGGCAAAACAATGCGTTCTGCTGCGAGTTGAGCGGCGCCATGAACAGCCCTTCCAGCCGAGCCACGTCCAGGCTGTTGCGCTGCACGAACTCCGGGCCGAACACCACGGCGATTTCCTGATAGTTCTCCGGGGTGATCCAGATGTTGCGGCTTTCACCATTCAACACATACAGCGCGTTGTCACTGCGATCGAAGCAGAACGCCAGAGAGCCTTGGGGCGCGCTGAAATTCTGCTCGACCCGGGTGTTCATGTGTTCCTCGTAAATCTCCACGCCCTGTAAATCCAGATAGCGCACCAGACCTGCGAAATGCCCCGGCGACATCTGTTGGTAATGCTGGGTCCAGCCCGGCGTGGCGCGGATTTGCTCGGCGACATCGGCGGTGCTGAACGCTTGAACCTGTAGTGAATTGCAGTGTGTCATGGGCGACCTTGCGCACTCTTTTGGTGCGCTTTGTGCTGCTTAAAGTGGATAGATGGAACGGCAAGGCTCGCCCAAGATAGACGTCAACGCGCTACAGGGGAAGTGTCCGGCGGATGAAACTGGCCTCTCCTGGCGTTAATAAAACCAATAACGAGGTCTTTATGAATGTCCCTTTCGATCAGCTGTTCACTTGGCTGAAAGATCACAAGATTACCGAAGTCGAGTGCGTCGTCAGCGACCTGACCGGCATTGCACGCGGCAAAATCGCACCCACCAACAAGTTCCTGCATGAGCGAGGCATGCGCCTGCCGGAAAGTGTGTTGTTGCAAACGGTAACCGGGGACTTTGTCGACGACGACATCTACTACGACCTGCTCGACCCCGCCGACATCGACATGGTCTGCAAGCCGGACGCCGATGCGGTCTATGTAGTGCCATGGGCCATCGAGCCGACCGCCATCGTGATCCACGACACCTTCGACAAGTTCGGCAACCCGATCGAGCTGTCGCCGCGCAACGTGCTGAAGAAAGTCTTGCAGCTCTACACCGACAAAGGCTGGCGTCCGATTGTGGCGCCGGAAATGGAGTTCTACCTGACCCAGCGTTGCGAAGACCCGGACTTGCCGCTCAAGGCGCCGATGGGCCGTTCGGGCCGTGCTGAAAGCGGTCGTCAGTCGTTCTCCATCGATGCCGCCAACGAATTCGACCCGCTGTTCGAAGACGTTTACGACTGGTGCGAACTGCAAGGCCTGGACCTCGACACCCTGATCCACGAAGACGGCCCGGCGCAGATGGAAATCAACTTCCGTCACGGCAACGCCCTGGACCTGGCCGACCAGATCACCGTGTTCAAGCGCACCATGCGTGAAGCGGCGCTCAAGCACAACGTGGCGGCAACCTTCATGGCCAAACCGGTCGGCGACGAGCCGGGCAGCGCCATGCACATTCACCAGAGCGTGGTGGACATTGCCACTGGCCAGCCGATCTTCGCCGATGCCGATGGCAACATGAGCGAACTGTTCCTGCACCACATCGGTGGCTTGCAGAAGTACATCCCGAAAGTGCTGCCGATGTTCGCGCCGAACGTGAACTCGTTCCGCCGCTTCCTGCCGGACACCTCGGCACCGGTCAACGTCGAATGGGGCGAAGAAAACCGCACCGTCGGCCTGCGCGTCCCAACGTCCAGCCCGGATGCCATGCGCGTGGAAAACCGCTTGCCGGGCGCCGACGCCAACCCGTACCTGGCCATCGCCGCCAGCCTGTTGTGCGGTTATCTGGGCATGGTCGAGCGCATCGAACCGAGTGCTGCGGTCCAGGGCCGCGCCTATGAACGCCGCAACCTGCGCCTGCCGATCACCATCGAAGACGCCCTGACCCAAATGGAAGAGTGCGAAACCATTGGCCGTTACCTGGGCGACAAATTCGTGCGCGGCTACGTTGCGGTCAAACGCGCCGAGCACGAAAACTTCAAGCGCGTGATCAGTTCGTGGGAACGCGAGTTTTTGATGCTCAGCGTCTAAAAAACTCGCTCCCCAAGGGATCACACATTCCCTGTGGGAGCGGGCTTGCCCGCGATGAGGCCGGTACATTCAAACACCCTCTTTGACTGACAGGCCGCCATCGCGGGCAAGCCCGCTCCCACAGGGTTAGCGAACACCAAAGAATCACCTGAAAAATCCAATAACTCGAAGAGGTGTCGAATGCGTCTTTTGAAATCCATGGTCCCGGCCGCACTGGCGGTCCTGATCAGCGCCGTTGCCCAGGCTCAGCCACAGGTCAGCGTCTACAACTGGACCGACTACATCGGCGAAACCACCCTCGCCGACTTCCAGGCCAAAACCGGGATCAAGGTGATCTATGACGTATTCGATTCCAACGAAACCCTGGAAGGCAAACTGCTCGCCGGCCGTACCGGCTACGACGTAGTCGTGCCGTCCAACCACTTTCTCGCCCGTCAGGTGAAGGCCGGCGCGTTCCTGAAACTGGACCGCGAACAACTGCCGAACTACAAGAACCTCGATCCGAAACTGCTGGCCCTGCTTGAAAAGAACGACCCGGGTAACGAGCATTCGGTGCCGTACCTATGGGGCACCAATGGCATCGGTTACAACGTCGACAAGGTCAAGGCGGTGCTGGGCATCGACAAGATCGATTCCTGGGCGGTGCTGTTCGAACCGGAAAACATCAAGAAACTCAGCGCCTGCGGCGTGTCGATGATGGATTCGGCCGATGAAGTGTTCCCCGCCGTGCTCAATTACATGGGCATGGACCCGCGCAGCGAAAACCCTGAAGACTTCAAGAAAGCCGAAGCCAAGCTGCTGAGTATCCGTCCGTACATCACCTATTTCCACTCGTCCAAGTACGTGTCCGACCTGGCCAACGGCGACATCTGCGTAGCCTTCGGTTACTCGGGTGATGTGTTCCAGGCCGCCAACCGTGCCAAGGAAGCGAAGAACGGCGTGAACATCGCCTATGCCATTCCCAAGGAAGGCGCCAACCTGTGGTTCGACCTGCTGGCGATTCCCGGCGATGCCAGCAACCCGAAAGAAGCCCACGCCTTCATCAATTACCTGCTAGACCCGCAGGTGATCGCCAAGGTCAGCGCCTCGGTCGGCTACGCCAACCCGAACCCGGCCGCCAAACAGTACATGGACCCGGAACTGGTCAACAATCCTGAGGTTTACCCGCCTCAGGAAGTCCTCGACAAGCTCTACATCTCCACCACCCCGCCCCAGTCGATCATGCGTCTGATGACGCGCTCCTGGAGCAAAGTGAAGTCCAACAAATGAACCAGTACACCCAGGAACATACTCGCTCGTATTACGCTGCCTCGGCCCACGCCATGGCGGACTTTCCTGAGCTGAACTCTGACTTTCTGGTCGACGTGTGTGTGATTGGCGGCGGTTTCACCGGGATCAACACCGCGATCGAACTGGCCCAGCGCGGGCTCTCGGTGATTGTGCTGGAGGCCCGGCGGATTGGCTGGGGCGCCAGCGGCCGCAACGGCGGACAATTGATCCGCGGCATCGGTCATGACGTCAGCGGTTTTGCCAAACACATCGGCGCCGAAGGCGTGCGTTATCTGGAGCACGCCGGTACGGAATCGGTGCAGGTGGTGGGCAATCGCATCCGTGAACATGGTATCGACTGCGACCTGCGCTGGGGCTTCTGTGAGCTGGCCAACACCCCGGCCCAGTTCGCCGGATTAAAGGCCGAACACGCTGAACTCAAGGAATCGGGTTACGCCTTCGAAACCCGCCTGGTCGAGCCTGAGCAGATTCGTCAGCAGGTGGTGAATTCAGGCGTGTATGCCGGCGGTCTGGTGGACATGGGTTCGGGCCACTTGCACCCGCTGAATCTGGTGTTGGGCGAAGCAAAGCTCGCGCAATCGCTTGGGGTCCAGATTTTCGAGCAAAGCGAAGTGCTGGAGTTGACCCACGGCAGTACCGTGAAGGTGCGTTGCGCCGGAGGCACCGTTCGCGCCGCCACGTTGGTACTCGCCTGTAATGCGCATCTGGAAGAGATTGAGCCGAAACTCAGCGGCAAAGTGCTGCCGGCCGGTAGCTACATCATTGCGACCGAACCGTTGTCGGCGGAACTGGCCGCGCAGCTGATCCCGCACAACCTGGCGCTGTGCGACCAGAAAGTCGGCCTGGATTACTACCGGCTCTCGGCAGACCGTCGCCTGCTGTTCGGAGGTGCCTGCCATTATTCCGGGCGTGATCCCCAGGACATCGCGGCGTACATGCGCCCGCAGATGCTCAAGGTCTTCCCGCAACTGGCGAACGTGCGCATCGACTATCAATGGGGCGGCAAAATCGGCATCACGGCCAACCGTTTCCCGCAGGTCGGTCGCTTGAGCCAGCACCCTAACGTGTTCTACGCCCAGGGCTATTCCGGTCATGGCCTCAACGTGACCCACTGGTGCGCCAAACTGCTGGGCGAGGCGATCCATGCCGGCCACAGCAAAGGTTTCGACGTGTTCAGCGCCGTGCCGCACATGACCTTCCCCGGCGGCCGCGCGCTGCGCTCGCCGCTGCTGGCCCTCGGCATGCTGTGGTATCGCATGCGCGAAATCCTCGCTTAAAACACCCCTCCCCGTAGGAGTTGCCGCAGGCTGCGATCTCTTGATCCTGATCTTTTCAGATCAAAAGATCGCAGCCTGCGGCCGCTGCTACTTTGACCGCGTACATCCGCGGGCTTGTCTAAATCGTTCGGCCTTTCGATTTGCTCAATTGCGAGTCGCTTCTATATTGAGGGGGTGCTCATCACTTTCCTGCCTCCTGTCGAGCCTGACCCATGGCAACTACTGATCAACTGATCATTTGCGAGCACTGTGACTGCGTGTACGAAAAAGTGACGCTCGCCAAACATCAGAAAACCCTGTGTACCCGCTGCGGCGGCGTGCTTCAGCGCTATAACGGCCTCACGGTAGAGCAACGCCTGGCGTTGACCTTCACCGCGTTGATGCTGTGGATCTTTGCCAACTTCTATCCGGTCATGAGCATCAGCCTCAAAGGCCTGAAAAACAGCGCGACGCTCTGGGATTCGGTGCTGGCCCTCAGTCTTGGCCCCATCACGTTCATCGCCATGGTGGCGGCTATTGCCATGATCATCGCCCCCATCATCCAGCTGTTATTGCTGATCTGGGTCTTGAGTTTTGCACTCTCCAACACACGCTCGCCCGGGTTCAAATTCTGCATGCGCTGGCTCGAAACGCTCAGGCCCTGGAGCATGCTTGAAGTGTGTCTGCTCGGAGCGATGGTGGCGGTGATCAAGCTCGCCGGGTTGCTGGACGTACTGCCCGGCATCGGCCTGTTCGCCCTGGCTGTCCTCAGCCTAATGATGATCCGCATTGCCGGCCGCGATATCCGCGAACTATGGGATATCCAATGACAACGCCCCCGCTCGCCGACGAACTCAATCTGTGCTTGTGCCACACCTGTGGCCTGGCCTGCGACGTGACCCATCAAGCGCACGAATGCGAACGCTGCGGTGCGCCGCTGCATCGCCGCAAAACCAACTCGTTGACTCGAACCTGGGCCTTCATGATTGCGGCCCTGGTGTTTTATATCCCGGCCAATCTGTTGCCGGTGATGAACACCAAGATGGTCGGCAACGGCGCCGACAGCACGATCATGAGCGGCGTGCTGGAGTTCTGGGAGGCTGGCGCCTGGGACATCGCGCTGATCATTTTCATCGCCAGTATCGCGGTGCCGGGCATCAAGTTCGTGGCGATTACCTTGCTGCTAGTCACCGTGCAACGTGACAGCGACTGGGCGCGCAAAGAGCGTTCGAAGCTATACCGCTTCGTCGAGGTGATTGGTTACTGGTCGATGCTCGATGTGATCGTCGTCGCCCTGGTGGCCTCGCTGGTGAAGTTTCAAGCCCTGGCCGACATCGAACCACGCCCGGGCATACTTTTTTTCGGGCTGGTGGTGGTGTTTACCATGCTGTCGGCGATGAGTTTCGACCCGCGGTTGATTTGGGATAACGAACGGGAAGTTCCGCAAAATCAGGAGGTCACGGATGCAGTCGCAAACCACTAACGAACCACGTGCCCCAGGGCAGGCGCCCATCAAGACCCGGCGTTTCAGCATATCGCTGGTCTGGATCGTGCCCATCGTCGCGGTGCTGGTGGGTATTTCGCTGGTGGTGCACAGCATCCTGCAGGAAGGGCCGACCATCGTCGTCAACTTCAAGACCGGCGACGGCCTGACGGCCAACAAGACCGAGGTCAAATACCGCAACGTAGTGATCGGCCACGTCACCGACGTCGAGCTGAGCAACGACCAGAAAAGCGTCAATGCCACCATCAAATTGGCGAAACAGGCCGAATCCTTTACCCGCGAGGACTCGCAATACTGGGTGGTAAGGCCTCGTATCGGCGCTGGCGGCGTGTCGGGGATCGATACCTTGCTGTCCGGGGACTACATCGGTGCCGATATCGGCCAGGCCAACGGCCGCGCGAAAAACTTCAAAGGCCTGGAAAACCCGCCACCAATCACTTACGGCGAGCCGGGCAAGCGCTTCACCCTGCACACCCAGGACCTGGGGTCGCTGGATATCGGCTCGCCGGTGTACTACCGCAAGATTCCGGTCGGCCAGGTGGTGGCCTACGCACTGGACCCGGACGGTAAAGGCGTGAACATCGAACTGTTCATCCACGCGCCCAACGATCAGTACGTCACCGAAAACACCCGGTTCTGGAATGCCAGCGGGATTGACGTGAACGTCGGCGCCAATGGGTTTGCGGTCAAGACCGAGTCCCTGTCCTCGATTCTTGTCGGCGGCATTGCCTTCCGCGCCCCGGAATACAGCCCTAACGACAAGCCGGCGCCCGAGGAATACGCCTACGAACTGTTCGACGACCAGCAAACCGCCCTTGCCCCTCCCAACGGCAAGCCGCAATACCTGGCGTTGCGCTTCGATCAGGCGCTGCGCGGGCTCAAGGTCGATGCCCCGGTGGAATTCCTCGGCGTGGAAATCGGCAGAGTGGTGTCGATCAACCTGGATTTCGATGCGAAAAAGCGCAGCTTTCCGCTCAACGTCGGCATCGTGATCTACCCGCAGCGTCTGGGGCAGGCACACCTGAAAATGCTCGCCGCACTCAATCATGACCCCAATGATGAGGCTGGGGGCGTGCGCGTGATCGGCACCTTCATCGAAAACGGCCTGCGTGCCCAGGCCCGCACCGGCAACCTGTTGACCGGCCAGCTCTACATCGCCCTGGATTTCTACCCCAAGGCCGAGAAAGTCGCCTTCGATGCCACGGCTCGCCCGGTCATGATCCCGACTGTGCCGGGTAGCCTGGAGCAGTTGCAGGAAAAACTTGAAGCCATGGTCGACAAGATCAACAAACTGCCGGTGGAGCGTATTGCCGGCAATCTTGACGGCAACCTCGTAGAGATGCGCAAAACCCTGAGCCAATTCAACAGCAAGACCTTGCCAGGGGTGCAAAGTACCTTGTCGAACGTCAGCAAGACCCTGGAGTCGGCCGACACCACGCTGAAATCGGCGAACTCGACCCTGGCCGAAGATTCGCCGCAACGCGAGCAACTGGGGCAAACCCTGGACGAACTCGGGCGCACGTCGCGGTCCCTGCGTGATCTCGCGGATTACCTGGGCCGTCATCCGGAATCGCTGATACGCGGCCGTCCCGACAATGCCGCCCCCATGGATCTGCAAGGGCCACCGAGCAAATGACTACAGGAGTAACACCCATGGCTTTTCCTTTGAAGTTGACTCTGGTCGCCGCGTTGTCTCTGCTCGCCGCGTGCCGCAGCGATCCGATTCAGTTTCACACCCTGACCCCCGCGCAGATGCCCGGCAATACCAGGGCCGCGACGGATATCCAGATCGAAGGCCTCACCGTCCCGCCGCAGGTCGACCGACCGCAGATCGTGGTGCGTGAAGGCAACACCGGCATGGCGATTCTCGAAACCCAATGGTGGGGCGCCAGTCTCGTGGATGAGCTACGCAGCGCCCTGACCGACCAGATGGTCAACAGCAATCCGCAACGCAGAGTCTCGGTGCGCCTTGAGGTGCAGCGCTTCGACTCGATCCCGGGCCAGTACGGGCTGATCGATGTGAAGTGGCGCCTGCGGGGCGCCAGCGGCGATGAAAATGCACTGCTGTCCTGCCGCAGTACGTTGCAGACCCCTTCAGGGCCATCCATCGATGAATTGGTGGCCGCGCAGCAAAACAACGTCAAGCGCCTGGCCGCGGTGATCAGCCAGGCAGCCAGCAGCTCGCAAAAAGGGTGTCCTGCGGCCCCATGAATTGACGAATTTTTCTTATTTCAGGCTTTACATTTGCCGCGCAGCAAACATGCAAATGATTCCTATTGATCTACAATAATCGACGTTTCCTTCGTCGAATCTGCTTGCTCGATATTAAAAACAGGAGCTGCCACAGCATGATTTCCCGCATCCCGCCTTTCCTGAAAACAGCCTTGCTGGCCACCGCGCTTGTCAGCGCCGGCCACGTGTGCGCAGCCGATGACGTCGGCCTTGTGGTGTACAACGCGCAGCACGAGAGCCTGACCAAGGCCTGGGTTGAAGGTTTCACTCAGGAAACCGGGATTCCGGTCACCTTGCGCAACGGCGACGACACCGAGATGGGCAACCAGATCGTGCAGGAAGGCGCCAGCTCACCCGCCGATGTGTTTCTGACCGAAAACTCGCCGGCCATGGTGCTGGTCGATAACGCCGGTTTGTTCGCGCCGATCGACAAGGCCACGCTGGAGCAAGTCGACAATGCTTACCGCCCGGCCCACGGAAAATGGCTGGGTATCGCCGCGCGTTCGACGGTGTTTGTCTATAACCCGAGCAAACTGCCAGAAGCCGAGCTGCCGAAATCGATCATGGACCTGGCCGCCCCGAGCTGGAAAGGTCGCTGGGGCGCCTCGCCGGGCGGTGCCGACTTCCAGGCGATTGTCGCCGCGATGCTGGAGCAAAAAGGTGAAGCCGCGACCCTGGAGTGGCTCAAGGCGATGAAAACCAACTTCACCGCGTACCGGGGCAACAGCTCGGTGCTCAAAGCGGTCAACGCCGGGCAGATCGACAGCGGCGTGATCTATCACTATTACAGCTTCGTCGATCAGGCCAAGACCGGCGAAAACAGCAAGAACACTCGCCTGTACTACTTCAAGCACAAGGATCCTGGCGCGTTTGTCAGCATTTCCGGTGGCGGTGTCCTGGCGTCCAGCAAGCACAAGGAACAAGCCCAGGCGTTCCTGAAATGGATCACCGGCAAGGACGGCCAGGCCATCCTCAAGGACGGCAAATCGTTTGAATACGCTGTGGGCAAGAACGCTCAATCCAATCCTGCATTGACGCCTTTGCAGCAGCTCGATGCGCCAACTGTCGACGCTTCGAAACTCGACAGTAAAAAAGCCGTGGAGCTGATGACTCAGGCCGGACTGCTTTAATTGATGCCTGAAACCCTGCCGGCGGGTGTGACTGACGCTGTACCCGCCAACCTGCGCCGACGCTCTCGCGGCACGTTCGCGAGCCGTGGCGGTGCGTGGGTGGTCGGTTTGTCGGTGCTGGTGTCGTTGTTGGCGCTGCTGCCGATTGCCTATGTCATCGGCGTGTCTTTGCAGACTGGCTGGGCCACGGTTGTGACGCTGGTGTTCCGGCCACGAGTGGGTGAATTACTGGTCAACACCGTATTGCTGGTGATCATCACCGTGCCGCTGTGCATCGCACTCGGGGTCACCCTCGCCTGGCTGACAGAGCGCACCAATCTGCCGGGCCGGCGCTGGTGGTCGTTGCTGGCGACGGCGCCGCTGGCGGTACCGGCCTTCGTGCACAGTTATGCGTGGGTCAGCCTGGTGCCACCGATTCACGGATTGTTTGCCGGGGTGCTGGTCTCGGTCATCGCCTACTTCCCGTTCCTCTACCTGCCGGTGGCCGCAACTTTGCGTCGGCTCGACCCGGCCATCGAAGACGTTGCCGAATCCTTGGGGCTCAAACCCAGGGCGGTGTTTTTCCGCGTGGTGCTGCCGCAGTTGCGCCTGGCCATTTGCGGCGGCGCGTTGCTGGTCGGCCTGCACCTGCTGGCCGAGTATGGGCTGTACGCGATGATCCGCTTCGATACCTTCACCACCGCGATCTTCGATCAGTTCAAATCCACCTTCAACGGGCCTGCCGCGCACATGCTCGCCAGCGTGCTTGCCCTGTGCTGCCTGGCAATGCTCACCGTCGAATCGGCCGCCCGAGGCAACGCACGGTATGCCCGCGTCGGTTCGGGAAGCGCGCGTGAGCAGCGGATCGTCTGCCTTCGCGCCCCGGCAACCGCACTTGCATTGGCGTTGCAGCTGATGACCTGCGCATTGGCGCTGGGCGTGCCGTTGCTGACTTTGTGCAATTGGCTGATTGCCGGAGGCTTGCCGGTCTGGGACATGGCCGAGCTGCTGCCGGCACTGGAGCAAACCCTGTTGTTCGGCGTTGCCGGCGCCGCCCTGACCACGTGCGCAGCGATCCCCATTGCCTGGCTGTCGATCCGCTATCCCGGCCGCATGCAACGCGCCCTCGAAAGCTGTAACTACATCACCAGCTCGTTGCCGGGCATTGTCGTGGCGCTGGCACTGGTGACCGTCACCATCCATTTCGCCCGGCCGATCTATCAGACCACCATCACCGTGCTGCTGGCGTATTTGTTGATGTTCCTGCCCCGCGCTTTGGTGAGCCTGCGCGCCGGTATCGCCCAGGCCCCGGTCGAGCTGGAAAACATCGCCCGCAGCCTCGGTCGCTCCCCTGCCCGCGCGTTGTGGCTGATCACCCTGCGGCTGGCCGCACCGGGCGCCGCCGCCGGAGCCGCGCTGGTTTTTCTGGCGATCACCAACGAATTGACCGCTACCTTGCTGCTTGCGCCCAACGGCACGCGCACATTGGCCACCGGGTTCTGGGCCATGACCAGCGAAATCGACTACGCCGCCGCGGCGCCTTACGCGTTGCTGATGATTGTGCTGTCGCTACCGTTGACCGGACTTCTTTATCACCAATCGAAAAAAACGGCTGGCCGATGAACACACTCGAATTGCACGCACTGAACAAAACCTACGGCACCCACCGCGCTTTGGACAACGTCAGCCTGTCCGTCCCCAGCGGCAGCCGCACGGTGATTGTCGGGCCTTCGGGTTCAGGCAAAACCACGTTGCTGCGCATGATTGCCGGCTTCGAATTCCCGGACACCGGTCGCTTGTCGCTCAACGGTCAGACCCTGGTCGACAGCACCCATGAAGTGCCGGCGCATCAACGCCTGATTGGTTATGTCCCTCAGGATGGCGCGTTGTTCCCGCACATGACCGTGGCTGCCAATATCGGCTTTGGCTTGGCGACCAAGGGCAATGAAAAGCAGCAGCGCGTAGCGGAATTGATGGACAGCGTGGCCCTGGATTCAAACATGGCCGAGCGCTGGCCCCACGAACTGTCCGGCGGCCAGCAACAACGCGTGGCCCTGGCGCGGGCGCTGGCGCAGCAGCCGCGTTTAATGTTGCTGGATGAGCCGTTTTCGGCGCTCGATACCGGCCTGCGTGCGGCCATGCGCAAGATGGTCGCAAAGTTGCTGGCCGATGCCGGCGTGACTACGATTCTGGTCACCCATGACCAAAGCGAAGCCCTGTCCTTTGCCGACCAACTGGCGGTGATGCGCCAGGGTCGCCTGGTGCAGTCGGGCCATCCGCTGGATCTTTACCGCTATCCGGAAGACGAGCAAACCGCCCTGTTTCTCGGCGATGCGGTGGTCATGCCGGCGCGAATCGAAGCCGGTTGGGCGCATTGCGATTTGGGCCGGATACCGGTCAACAACCACCGCAACAACAGCACGGCGCAGATCATGCTGCGGCCCGAGCAATTGCAACTGGTCAGCCTGCTGCCCAGTGATGCCGAGATGTCCGGCTGCCGAGCGGTGGTCACCGAGCGCGATTTCAGCGGCAACACCTGCACGCTGACGGTTGAATTGCAGCCGTTGGCCAACGGCGATCAGCGCGGTCGTTCATTGCTGGTACGCAGTTCGGGCATGTACGCGCCACCGGCCGGCAGCGCGGTTCATGTGTCGACCATTGGCCATGCTCACGTACTCAGCGAGCCTTGAACCGAACGTCCGTTCGGCTGCGCAGCAGTCGTCATTTACGATTTATCACAGATCAAACCGGTCAACCGCCCGGCGCCGCTCGTTGTCATCGCGCACATCGTAATTGGCAGTGGTCTGGATGTTGCTGTGATGGGCAAGCTTCTGCGCAATCGACAAATCATGCTCTTCAATCACACGGGTAATGAACGAACGACGGAAATCATGGGGCATGATTTTCACCCCGACCTGCGTTCCGCGTTGCCGGGCAATGTAGTAAATCGCATGTTTGGTGATGCGCTCGCGGGTGATGTGGCTGCCGCGGCGGATCCGATTGAACAGGAACGGGTCATCCTCTTCGCCGTCCTTGAGCATCGAGCGCCGTAGCTCCAGCCAGGCATCGAGTTTGGCGAAGGCCCAGGCCGGGGCGTACTTGATCAACTGCTTGTTGCCCTTGGCAGTCACCCGCAGGCTGCGCTCGGCGAAGTCGACCTGATTCAGGTCCAGGTTGACCGATTCCGACTTGCGCATGCCCGAACCGTACAAAATCCCGATGATCGCCGCATCCCGCAAGCCCTGTGGCCGTGGATCGGCGGCGCAAACTTCCATCAGTTCCTGAATCAGCGTGCGCCGCAGATTGCGGCCCTGGGACAGGCGCGTGCCGGCAATCCCCTTGACCGAACGCATTTTCAGCAAGTGTTCCTGACTGATCAGGCTCATGCGCCATGCTTCATTCATCACGCCGCGCACCGCGTTGACGTACAACGAAGACGTGTTCGGCGCGTACCCATCGGTGCGCAACGTGGCGACCAGGGCAATGACGTCTTCAGGTTGCAGGTTGTGCCAGGGAATCTCTTCGATGTTGACTTCGTCGAAGCCCAGGCGATCGGCAGCGTCCTGCAACACATAGCGCATGGTCAGTTGGCTGGAGGGCGCCAAACGCGCCAGATAGAGGGTCAGCGGGTTGGTCTTGGGCGAATTTGGATCAGCAACAGGTAAGTCAGTCAAACGAAACGGCCTTGAAAAAAGAAGTCGCTACAAACGGTGTGCAGACAAAGAGGGTCGTTACGCTGCCGGTCATGGCCGACAAAGTCAAATGTCGCCGACAAGGGCCACCGCCCTGGCGATAGATGAACTGAAACATGGCGATGCAATCCTCGAACGCAGTCGATCGCGGCAGGAGCAAGCCATGAAAATCAGTGTATTTGGTAGCGGTTACGTCGGCCTGGTACAAGCAGCCGTGCTGGCTGAAGTTGGGCATGACGTCGTGTGCATGGACATTGACCAGAAAAAAGTCGAGTTACTGCAACAGGGCCACGTGAGTATTTTCGAGCCCGGGCTGGCCAGCCTGGTGCGCGAGAGCCTGGACGCCAAGCGGTTGCAGTTCACCACCGATGAAAAATTCGCCGTGCAACACGGCCAGGTATTGTTCATCGCCGTGGGCACGCCGTCCCGGGAGGATGGCTCGGCGGATTTGCGGTACGTGCTGTCGGTGGGTGAAGCCGTGGCGCGCCATCGTGAGCAACCGGTGATTTTGGTAGAAAAATCCACGGTACCTGTGGGCACCGGCGATAGCCTGCGCGCGCACATCGACAAATGCCTGATCAAGGTCGGGCGCTTGCTGCAGTTCGATATCGTCTCCAACCCCGAGTTTCTCAAGGAAGGCTCCGCCGTGGCGGATTGCCGGCGCCCGGACCGCATCATCATTGGTTGCGAACGTGATGAGGTGCGTGACGTAATGCGCGACCTTTACGCGCCGTTCAACCGCAACCATGACCGCATCATGTTCATGGACCTGCGCAGCGCCGAGCTGACCAAGTACGCGGCCAACTGCATGCTGGCGACCAAGATCAGCTTCATCAACCAGATTGCCGAACTCGCCGAACACTTGGGTGCGGACATCGAATCAGTGCGGCTGGGCATCGGCGCCGACTCGCGCATCGGCTACCACTTTATCTACCCCGGTTGCGGTTACGGCGGCTCGTGCTTCCCCAAGGACATGCGTGCGCTGATCCACAGCGCTGAAGAGGCGCACTGCTCCAGTGATTTGCTGCAAGCGGTCGAAGCCATTAACCAACGGCAGAAACACAAGCTATTCGAGCGGATCAAGGCGTTTTACAAAGGCGATTTGCGTGGCAAGACTTTTGCCGTGTGGGGTTTGGCGTTCAAGCCGAACACCGACGACATGCGCGATGCGCCAAGCCGCGTCCTGCTCGAAGCGCTGTGGGCAGCGGGTGCCAACGTGCGAGCGTTCGACCCGGAAGCCATGCAGGAGACCCAGCAGTTGTATCCCGACGAATCGAAACTGATGCTCATGGGCACGCCGGAATCAGTACTCAACAGCGCTGACGCCCTGATCATCTGCACCGAATGGCAACAGTTCAAGGCACCGGACTTCGATCTGATTCGCCAACGCCTCAAAGCCCCGGTGATCTTTGACGGGCGCAATCTGTATGACGCCGAACGTCTGGCCCGCAATGGTTTCACGTACTTCCCGATGGGCCGTGGCGAGTCGCGCAAGTTGCCGATTCCTCATCAGCAATGGCCTGCTGCTCAGGTGGTGGCTTAACAACTACCCACACCCCGTAGGAGCTGCCGCAGGCTGCGATCATTTGATCTTGTTCTTTACCAGACTTAAGGTTGCCAAAGTTCAAAAGATCGCAGCCTGCGGCAGCTCCTACAGAGATAGCGGTGTTCTGTTAATTGCTCGCAGGATGCGCGATCAAGACCGTGACGGTTAACGCCGGGAAATAACACGTTGCCCTGTAGCAGCTGCCGAGCTTGCGAGGTTGCGTTCGAGGACGAAGTCCTCGCCTGACTTGACGACTGCTTCGCAGCCGAACGCAGCCTCGCAAGCTCGGCAGCTGCTACACAGACATGCCGATATCTGGAGCATTACCGATGTCCTCCTCCTGGCCCGACCAGCACAAGGCCTGCCTGGCCCTGGCCTTCAACCTCGACGGCCCGTACCGGGCTCTGCCGGGATCGAATTGAAGAAATGGATTCGGCGCGTACACTGGATCGGCGGCTGACTTGAAAGGCCCCCGGCGCCCACGATGTTTTATGCCTTGAGCGCGCTCACCGCGATGGGCGGGTTCCTGTGTTTCATGAGCGGTCGGCGCGTGGCTTTACCTCAGAATTTATGAACTGAAGCTTCATTAATATGAATTTGTCAGCATCAGAAATCATCGGCACACTGTGCTCGTTCCTCCCCCAATAGTTGGAACAACTTCAAGGGCTTTCTGGATATCCCAGATAAGCCTTTTTTGTTCCTCAATTTTTTCATTGGAAAATTCAACATCATGCTTGCTCGCTGGTTGCCCGCCGCCATCAACACCCGCCCCACTGAATGGAGCCGTGCTGCCATCGGCATGGCCCTGGGCACCCTGCTCAGTGTCTGGCTGTGTGGCCAGGTATTCGGCATCGAAGTGGCGCAACACCTGATCGGGCCGCTGGGCGCTTCGGCGGTGTTGCTGTTTGCCGTGTCTTCCGGCGCACTGGCCCAGCCGTGGTCGATCATCGGCGGCTACTTGAGCGCGGGTGTGGTCTCGCTGCTGGTGGCCCATGTTTTGGGGCGTACGCTGGGCAGTGCCTGCCTGGCGGCGGGCATGGCGTTGTTGCTGATGTGCTGGCTGCGTTGCCTGCATCCACCGGCAGGCGCATTGGCGCTCACTTTAGTGCTGGCCGACCCGGCAACCATCGCCATGGACTGGAAAGCCCTTGGCCCCGTGATGCTCGGCGCTTCGATCATGTTGCTCAGCGCCCTGGCCTACAACAACCTCACGCGCATCCGTTACCCCAAGCGCGCCAGTGAACCGGTGGCCGTGGTCCCTGCCGATCACCCTCCCGTGGAATCCCAGGCGATCACCGCGCAAGACCTGAAACTGGCTTTGGCCGAGATGGAAGCGTTCTTCGACATTACCCCTGAAGACCTTGAACAACTGGTCCACGCCAGTGAACTGCATGCCAAGCGGCGCAGCATTGGGGAAGTGTTGTCGCGTACGCATTAAAGATCAAAGATCGCGGCCTTCGGCAGCCCCTACATTGCAATGCAAGCTCCTGTAGGAGCTGCCGAAGGCTGCGATCTTTTCTTCGCCATAAGGTAAAAACGCAGACAGCGCCTGCACATATCCCGGTTGTACATCACAAATTTGCACTGTTACGATCCTGCATCGCTCGCGCGCGAGCTACTCTAATAAAGAACAATAAAAGCAGGGAGTTAGTGATGACTGCTCAGGTTTCATCGAAAGGGATTCGGTCCATGGATGCCATGCAAAATGAAGTGCTGGCCGAGGTTCGCAACCACATCGGGCATCTGACCCTCAACCGCCCCACCGGCCTCAACGCCCTGACGCTGGACATGGTGCGCAACCTGCACCGCCAGCTCGATGCCTGGGCACAGGATTCGCAAGTGCACGCGGTGGTTCTGCGCGGTGCCGGCGAAAAAGCGTTCTGTGCCGGTGGTGACATTCGCTCACTGCACGACAGCTTCAAAAGCGGCGACACCCTGCACGAAGATTTCTTCGTTGAGGAATACGCCCTCGATCTCGCGATCCACCATTACCGCAAACCGGTGCTGGCCCTGATGGACGGTTTTGTCCTGGGCGGCGGCATGGGGTTGGTGCAAGGCGCCGACTTGCGCGTGGTCACCGAAAAAAGCCGTCTGGCGATGCCGGAAGTCGGCATTGGTTATTTCCCTGACGTCGGTGGCAGCTACTTCCTGCCGCGCATTCCCGGTGAATTGGGGATTTATCTGGGCGTCAGCGGCGTGCAGATCCGCGCCGCCGATGCGCTGTATTGCGGCTTGGCTGACTGGTACCTGGACAGCAGCAAACTGGCCACGCTGGACGAAAAACTCGATCAGCTCGAATGGCGCGATACACCGCTCAAAGACCTGCAAAGCCTTCTGGCGAAACTCGCCGTGCAGCAACTGCCCGACGCGCCACTGGCTGCATTGCGCCCGGCCATCGACCACTTCTTCGCCTTGCCTGACGTGCCGAGTATGGTTGAGCAAATGCGCGAAGTAACGGTCGCCGACAGCCACGAATGGGCGACCACCACGGCCGACCTGTTAGAGACCCGCTCACCGCTGGCCATGGGCGTGACCCTGGAAATGCTCCGTCGCGGACGGCACCTGAGCCTGGAACAATGTTTCGCCCTTGAACTGCACCTGGACCGCCAGTGGTTCGAGCGCGGCGACCTGATCGAAGGCGTGCGCGCCTTGCTGATCGACAAAGACAAGAACCCGCGCTGGAACCCGCCGACCCTGAAGGCGCTGGACGCCGAACACGTCGCGAGTTTCTTCAACGGTTTCGATGAGAGCGGGAGCTGAGCCATGCATGATCTCGAATTGACCGAAGAACAAGTCATGATCCGCGACATGGCCCGGGACTTCGCCCGTGGCGAAATCGCGCCTCACGCCCAGGCCTGGGAAAAGGCCGGCTGGATCGACGACGCGCTGGTGGCGAAGATGGGCGAACTCGGCCTGCTGGGCATGGTGGTCCCCGAAGAATGGGGCGGCACCTATGTCGACTACGTGGCCTATGCGTTGGCGGTAGAAGAAATCTCAGCGGGCGATGGCGCCACCGGCGCCTTCATGAGCATCCACAACTCGGTGGGCTGCGGGCCGGTGATGAACTACGGCAGCGAAGAACAGAAACAAACCTGGCTGGCGGATCTGGCCAGCGGCAAGACCATCGGCTGCTTCTGCCTGACCGAACCCCAGGCCGGTTCCGAAGCGCACAACCTGCGCACCCGCGCCGAGCTGCGCGACGGCCAGTGGGTGATCAATGGCGCCAAACAGTTCGTCAGCAATGGCAAGCGGGCGAAACTGGCAATCGTGTTTGCCGTGACCGATCCCGACTTGGGCAAGCGCGGTATCTCTGCGTTCCTGGTGCCGACCGACACCGCCGGGTTCATCGTCGATCGCACTGAACACAAGATGGGCATTCGCGCGTCTGATACCTGCGCCGTCACCCTGAACAACTGCACTATTCCCGAGGCCAACCTGTTGGGTGAACGCGGCAAAGGCCTGGCCATTGCCCTGTCCAATCTCGAAGGCGGTCGCATCGGCATCGCTGCGCAAGCACTGGGCATTGCCCGCGCCGCGTTTGAAGCGGCGTTGGCTTACTCCCGTGATCGCGTGCAGTTCGACAAACCGATCATCGAGCACCAGAGCATCGCCAATCTGCTGGCGGACATGCACATGCAATTGAACGCCGCACGGCTGATGATCCTGCATGCGGCGCGCCTGCGTACAGCGGGTAAACCGTGCCTGTCGGAGGCTTCGCAAGCCAAGCTGTTTGCCTCGGAAATGGCTGAAAAGGTCTGCTCGTCAGCGATTCAGATTCATGGCGGGTATGGATACCTGGAAGATTACCCGGTGGAGAAATATTACCGGGATGCGCGGATTACCCAGATCTATGAAGGGTCGAGCGAGATTCAGCGGATGGTGATTGCCCGCGAACTGAAGAACTACCTGGTGTAAAAGCAAAAGATCGCAGCCTTCGGCTGCTCCTACAGGTACACACATACCCCTGTAGGAGCTGCCGAAGGCTGCGATCTTTTGATCTAACCGAATTACTTGCCTTTGAACTCAGCCTCACGCTTGGCAATAAACGCCGCCATCCCTTCCTTCTGATCCTGCGTCGCAAACGCCGCATGGAACACCCGACGCTCGAAGCGCACGCCTTCAGACAGGCTCACCTCAAAGGCGCGGTTGACGCTTTCCTTGACCATCATCGCAATCGGCAAGGACTTCTTGGCGATCAACGCAGCAACTTTCAGCGCCTCGTCCAACAGCTCATCGCTCGGCACGATCCGCGCCACGATCCCGCATCGTTCCGCTTCCACCGCATCGATCAAACGCCCGCTCAGGCACATTTCCATAGCCTTGGCTTTGCCCACGGCGCGGGTCAGTCGCTGGGTGCCGCCCATGCCCGGCAGCACGCCGAGGTTGATTTCCGGCTGGCCGAATTTGGCGTTATCGCCAGCCAAAATGAAGTCGCACATCAACGCCAGTTCACAGCCACCGCCCAGGGCGAAACCATTGACCGCCGCAATGATCGGCTTACGGCGGTTGGCCACGCGATCACTGTCGCTGAACAGGTCATCGATGTAGATCTGCGGATAGGTCAGCTCGGCCATTTCCTTGATGTCCGCGCCGGCGGCAAAAGCCTTTTTCGAGCCGGTCAGCACGATGCAGCCGATGTTCGAATCGGCTTCCAGGCCATCGAGGGCGTGGTTCAGTTCGCTGACGATCTGCGCATTCAAGGCGTTCAGCGCTTGCGGGCGATTGAGGGTGATCAGGCCAACGCGGCCGTGGGTTTCCAGCAGAATCGTTTCGTAGTTCACGGAGTGGTTCCTTTTTTCAAAGATTGCGCGAAATGACCATGCGCTGAATGTCGCTGGTGCCTTCGTAGATCTGGCAAACCCGCACGTCGCGGTAGATCCGCTCCAGCGGGAAGTCGTTCAAGTAACCGTAACCGCCGAGGGTTTGCAAGGCCGAGGAACAGACCCTTTCGGCCATTTCCGAGGCGAACAGCTTGGCCATCGACGCTTCGACCAGCGCTGGCTTGCCGCTGTCACGCAGGGCGGCGGCGTAATGCACCATTTGCCGGGCCACGGCGATCTGCGTCGCCATGTCCGCCAGGCGGAACGCCACGGCCTGATGCTCGATGATCAGCTTGCCGAAACTCTGGCGCTCACGGGCGTAGTCACGAGCCGCCTCGAACGCGGCACGGGCCATGCCCACCGATTGCGAAGCGATGCCGACGCGTCCGCCTTCAAGGTTGGCCAGGGCGATGCGGTAGCCCTCGCCCTCTTCGCCCAAGCGATTGGCCACCGGGACTTTGACGTCCTCGAAGAGGATCTGGCAGGTGTCCGAGGCGTGTTGGCCGAGCTTGTCCTCGACCCGCGCGACTTTGTAGCCCGGCGAATCGGTGGGCACGATGAAGGCGCTGATGCCACGCTTGCCGGCATTCGGGTCGGTCACTGCAAACACAATCACAACGCCGGCGTTCTGGCCGGACGTAATGAACTGTTTACAGCCGTTGAGCACGTAGTGGTCGCCGTTCAGCTTTGCCCGGGTTTTCAAACCGCTGGCGTCGGAGCCGGCTTGCGGCTCGGTCAGCGCGAACGCACCGAGCATCGCGCCGCTGGCCAATGGCTTGAGGAAGCGTTCCTTCTGCTCATCATTGCCGTAATGCAGGATCGGCACGCAACCTACCGAGTTGTGCACGCTCATGATCGTCGAGCACGCGCCATCACCGGCGGCGATTTCTTCCAGGGCCATGGCGTAGGCCAGGTAACCGGTGTCGCAACCGCCCCACTGTTCCGGCACCAGCATGCCGAAAAAGCCCAGCTCGGCCATTTCGCCGATGGCTTCCTTGGGAAAGCGATGCTCACGGTCCCAGTCGGCGGCGAACGGTTTCAACCGTTCCTCGGCAAACTGCCGGGCCATGTCGCGGATTTGTTGTTGGTCGTCATTGGGGATCATGGCAATTCCTTAATAAGTGATGCGCCTCTGTAGGAGCTGCCGCAGGCTGCGATCTTGCTTTTTTAACCATCAAAAGATCGCAGCCTCGTTGCACTCGACAGCTCCTACAGGGGATGGCGGTGGCTTTAGTACAGGCATTCCACGGCCATGGCCGTCGCTTCACCGCCACCGATGCAGATCGCCGCAACGCCACGCTTCAAGCCTTTCTGGCGCAGGGCCGAGAGCAAGGTCACCAGAATCCGCGCGCCGGACGCACCAATCGGATGGCCCAGGGCGCAAGCGCCGCCGTGTACGTTGAGTTTCTCGTGGGGGATTTCCAGATGGGTCATGGCGGCCATGCCGACCACGGCGAAGGCTTCGTTGACTTCCACCAGGTCCACTTCATTGAGCGACCAACCAGTTTTCTTCATCAATTTCTTGATGGCGCCAATCGGTGCCACCGGAAACAGGCCTGGCGTATCGGCAAATGCCGCGTGGCCATGGATCACCGCCAGTGGTTTCAAACCACGCTTTTCAGCTTCGGAGCGGCGCATCAGCACCAACGCCGCCGCGCCGTCGGAGATCGAACTGGAGTTCGCCGCCGTCACCGTACCGCCGTCACGGAACGCCGGTTTCAGCGAGGCGATCTTGTCCAGTTTGGCTTTTGGCGGCTGTTCGTCGTTGCTGATCGTCACTTGTTCTTTGCCGACCATGACGGTCAGCGGCACGATCTCGTCCTTGAAGCTGCCGTCCTTGATCGCTTGTTGCGCACGGGTGGTCGAGGCGATGGCAAAGGCGTCCTGAGCTTCGCGGCTGAAACCATTGGTTTCGGCGCAATCCTCGGCAAAAGTGCCCATCAGGCGGCCTTTGTCGTAGGCGTCTTCCAGGCCGTCGAGGAACATCGAATCCTGAATCTTGCCGTGACCCATGCGGTAACCGCTGCGGGCGCGGTCCAGCAGGTACGGCGCGTTGGACATGCTTTCCATGCCCCCGGCGATGACCACTTCGGCACTGCCGGCGACCAGCATGTCGTGGGCCAGAATGGCTGCTTCCATGCCCGAACCGCACATTTTGTTGAGGGTGGTGCAGCGGGTCGATTTATCCAGCCCGGCGCCCAGCGCCGCCTGGCGCGCCGGGGCCTGGCCGAGGCCCGCCGGCAGTACACAACCGAACAGCACTTCATCGACGGCATCGCTGGCAACACCGGCACGTTCCACTGCGGCTTTAATTGCGGCAGCACCGAGTTGCGGAGCGCTCAGGCTTTTCAGTTCGCCCTGAAAACCGCCCATCGGGGTGCGGACGGCGCTGACAATAACAATCGGATCGTTGGAAAGGCTCATGACAAATCCTCCTTATTTCGCGGCCATGCGCAAGGCACCGTCGAGACGGATCACCTCGCCATTGAGCATGCTGTTTTCAATGATATGCCGCACCAGCGACGCGTACTCGGCAGGCTTGCCCAGACGCGGCGGGAACGGTACGCCAGCCGCCAGGGAATCACGCACTTCCTGGGTCATGCCGGCCATCATCGGCGTTTCGAAAATGCCCGGGGCGATGGTCATCACGCGGATGCCGAAGCGCGCCAGTTCACGGGCGGCCGGCAAGGTCAGGCTGACGATGGCGCCTTTGGATGCCGCGTACGCCGCTTGACCGATCTGGCCGTCGTAGGCCGCAGCGGACGCGGTGTTGATGATCACCCCACGTTCGCCATCGGCGTCCGCTTCAGTTTCGGCAATCGCCGCCGAGGCCAGGCGCAGCATGTTGAAGCTGCCGATCAGGTTGACGTTGATCACCTGGCTGAAGCTGGACAACGCATGCGGACCGTTCTTGCCGAGGATCTTCTCTCCGCGCACGATCCCGGCGCAGTTGACCAACCCGTTGAGGCCGCCAAATGCCTTGACCGTCGCCTGCACCGCTGCTTCTGCCGCCGCTTCGTTGCTGATGTCCGCCACCACGCTTTGCGCGCCCAGGCGCTGGGCCTGGGCGGCAACGGCTTCGGCGTTCATGTCCACCAGCATCACTTTGGCGCCAGCCGCGACCAGCATTTCAGCGGTGGCCGCACCGAGGCCGGAAGCGCCACCGGTAACGAGAAAAACCTTGTTTTCGATCTGCATCAGTGTGTCCTTCGATTCAAGCTGAAACGTTCTTCACCGCGGCCTCTTGAGCCTTGGCGATTTCCTGGTTGCGCAAGATAAAGCGCTGCAATTTGCCGCTTGGGGTTTTCGGCAACTCGCTGACAAATTCAATTTCACGCGGGTACGAGTGCGCCGCCAGACGCTTGCGCACGTGTTGACGCAACTCTTCGGCCAACTCGGGCGATGCGCGGTATTGCGCGCTGAGCACCACAAAGGCTTTGACCAGTTCCGTACGCTCCGGATCAGGTTTGCCGACGACCGCGGCTTCAATCACTGCCGGGTGCTCGATCAGCGCACTTTCCACATCGAACGGGCCAACGCGGTAGCCGGAAGTGGTGATCACATCGTCACTGCGGCCGACGAAGCTGATGCTGCCGTCCGGGTTCCACTCGACGGTGTCGCCACTCAGGTAATAGTCGCCGACAAAAGCTTTGGTCGGTACGCCTTCGTAACCGGCGAACCAGCACATCGGCGACTGGGTACGGTCGATGGCCAGAATGCCCGGTTGGCCAACGCCCAATTCCTTGTATTCGTCGTCGAGCACCACGATGCGATGGCCCGGCGAGGTAAAACCGGCGGCGCCCATATGGATCGGGTGTTCAAGGCCGTGATGGTTGCACAGCACCATGCCCAGTTCGGTCTGGCCGTAATGGTCATGAATGACCACGTCGAGGTTATCGGCGAACCAGCGGATGACTTCCGGGTTCAGCGGCTCGCCGGCACTGCTGACGATGCGCAGCTTGCCCTTGATCGATTTGGCGAACTCGTCACCTCCGGCAATCAACAGGCGATAAGCCGTTGGCGAGCCGGTCAGATTGGTGATCCCGTATTTATTGATCACCCGGCAGGTGCTTTCGAGGGTGAACGGGCCATCGTAAAACGTGATCGGGTGTCCCATTGACATCGGCCCGGTCACACCGAAATAGATGCCGTAGGCCCAACCCGGATCGGCCACGTTCCAGAACGCGTCTTCCGGTCGCAGATCCACGGCGTCGCGGGTGTAGCTCTGGAAGGCGACGATGGCCTTGAGCGGCACAGACAGTGCTTTCGACGGGCCGGTAGTGCCCGAGGTAAACATCAACAGGAACGGGTCTTCACCGGTCAGCATCACCGGTTCGCAGTGGTTGGAATAGTTGGCCAGTTCGGCCCAGAAACTGAAATCGCCCTGAACGATGCCTTGGCCTTTTGGGCCACCGACGGTAACGATGGTCGGGCAATCGGCGACTTCGGCGAGTTTCGAGCGGTTGCCTGCATCGGTCACCACGACTTTGGCGCCGGAGCAGCCAAGGCGATGCTCGATGGCTTTGGGGCCGAAGGCCGTGAACAACGGTTGATAGACCGCGCCGATGCGCCAGGTGGCGAACACGGTGATGAGCAATTCGATGTTACGAGGCAACAGGCCGGCAACTTTGTCGCCTTTTTTCACGCCCTGGGCCAACAGGAAATTTGCAAAGCGCGCGGCTTTGTCTTGCAGGTCGGTGAAGGTGTACGTGGCGCTGGCGCCGTCGCGTCCTTCCCAGAACAGTGCGATCCGGCCGGGCAACGCATGCCGGTCGCAACACTCGACGCAGGCGTTGAGGGCCGTCAGATCACCCGCGAGCGCGGCGTCGACGGTGTGCTGATAATTGAACTGTGAAACGGCAGACAAGTAATCGCGCATTGCCAGAATCCCTCTGTGTTTTTTATTGGTTGGGGGAACCGTAAACAACAGGGAAATACTCGCTCCGCGCGGGGCGCCGGGCAATGGTCAAAGTTATCAAGTTGTCTGACTGGTTTGGCCAAGATTTGAGAGGTGTGGCGCCTGAATGGACGCTTTCGCGAGCAATCAATATAAAATCCGGATCAGTCAGCCTCGTTAAGAATCAAACTCCGGTAATGCCCCGGATTCGACCCCGACCACTTGCGAAACGCCTTGTAGAACGAACTCGCATCGGCAAACCCCAACCGTGTGGCGATGTCGGCGAAGCTGATGCTCGGTTCGGCCAGCCAGACAATCGCCAGTTCCTTGCGCACGCTGTCCTTGAGCCCTTGATACGTCTGGCCTTCCTCGGACAGGCGTCGACGCAGGGTCGAAGCCGACATGCACAGGCGTTGCGCCAGGGCTTCGGTTTCTGGCCACTGTTCGGCGGGCAGTTGCCGCAGGTCGTGCTTGATGCGGTTGGCCAGGCTTTGCGGATCGCGATATTTCACCAGAATGTTCGCCGGCGCATGGGCCAGGAAGCGCTTGAGTTCTTCCGCGGTACGCTTGATCGGTAAGTCCAGGCAATCGGCGGAGAAAATCATCCGCGTGCGTGGCCGGTCGAAGCGCAGGTTTTCGGAAAACATCACCTGATAATCGTCGCAAAAATCCGGCGGCGGGCAGCGCAGTTCGATGGCCAGAATGGGAATGCGTCGCCCCGCCAGCCAGCAGGCCACGCCGTGCACGATCATCCAGTAGGTGAAATAGGTGAAGGCGCGACGCGGATCGTTGTCGTCCTCCTGCAACACGATTTCCGCCAGGCTTTGTTGTCGAACCAGTTCGGCGGGCAGGCGTTCGAGCATCAACGACAGAAAGCCCAGGCCGCTGGTCAAACCTGCTGCCACGCTCGGCTGGGTCATGGCACAACGGCACAGAAACTCGAAGCTGCCGGCCTTGAGCTTGCGCGGGTCCATACCGAAAAATTCATCGTCGCCACGCCGGGCCAGCAGGCGCCAGAGTCGCGCGTAGGCCGTGGCCGGAACGCGCGCGTCGCTGCTGTCCAACAGCGAAGGATCAATGCCGACTTTGTGCAACACCTCATCGGTGACCGCGCCTGGGGCGCAACTTTGCAACAGCGCTTCACGCACCAGTTGAATGGAGATGGTGTCTTTTTCCGACATTGAGCGCGGCAAGCCCTGTTCTTGTTTGAGTGGGTGGGCATATTAGCGCAGCCAAGATCAAAAGATCGCAGCCTTCGGCAGCTCCTACATTGCAATGCGATTCCCTGTAGGAGCTGCCGAAGGCTGCGATCTTTTGATTTGTTCAGCTTACGTTCAGGTAATTGTCAATCACTCCCATATGGGAATGAGTGTCATTATGTTACAACTTAGCACCCTATCTAACTCCGAGACGGTGCTGAATGCTCGTTCCTTTCCTGATCATGCTGCGCGAAGGTATCGAGGCCGCGTTGATCGTTGGCATCATCGCCAGCTACCTCAAACAGACCGGCCGCGGCCAATGGATGCCGGCGGTGTGGATCGGCGTATTTCTCGCCGCCGCGCTGGCCTTGCTGGTGGGCGGCGGACTGGAATTGGTCAGCGCCGAGTTCCCGCAAAAACAACAGGAACTGTTTGAAGGCGTGGTCGGCCTGGTGGCCGTGGGCATCTTGAGTTCCATGGTGTTCTGGATGCGCAAAGTGGCGCGTTCAATCAAACATTCGCTGCATGAATCCCTTGACCAAGCACTGACCGGCTCCAGACACCAGGTGACTGCACTGATCGCCATGGTGTTTTTCGCCGTGGCGCGGGAAGGCCTGGAAACGGTGTTCTTCCTGCTCGCGGTGTTTCAGCAAAGCGAAGGCTCGGCCGCGCCTATCGGCGCCCTGCTCGGCCTGATCCTGGCAATCATCGTCGGCTTCCTGATCTACACCGGCAGCATGCGCCTGAACCTCGGCGCGTTCTTTCGCTGGACCGGCCTGTTCATCCTCGTGGTGGCCGCCGGAATCCTCGCCAACTCCGTGCAGGCGCTGCATGAGGCCGGCGTGTGGAATCACCTGCAAACCGTGCTCTTCGACATCAGCGCGACGCTGCCGATGGACGGCCTGCTGGGCTCGGTGCTGGCCGGCATGTTCGGTTACCAGGACGCGCCTACCGTCAGCACCCTCGGCGTTTATCTGATGTACCTGGCAGTGGCGCTGGTGATGTTTTTCCTTCCGGCCCCTGCCCCGTCCAAACAGTCTTCTTCCGTTTCCAGCCAGTAAGGGCAACCATGGCAAATCAACCTACTTCCCAGGCTTCCCCTCCCCGCGCCTTGCGCTGGGCGGTGGCCGGTTCGGTGATCGTGATGATCGCCGCCGGTGGCCTGTTCTACTACGCCTCGAAAATGGCGGCGGCCAAGCGTCAGGCCAACCACGACGAAGTACTGGTGACGATTCACCCGCACAGCTGCGAACCGAATGCCCTGACGGTGCCGGCCGGTCGCGCCAGTTTCCGCATCGTCAACCGCTCGGACCGGGCCGTTGAATGGGAAATCCTCGACGGCGTGCTGGTGATCGAAGAGCGCGAGAACATCGCGCCCGGGCTCAGTCAGGTAATCAACGCCAACCTGCTGCCCGGCGACTACACCATCACTTGCGGCCTGTTGAGTAATCCGCGCGGTACGCTGCACGTCACGCCGACAGCGGCTTCCGATGCCGCGGCAAAAGCCCGGCCGTCGATGGTCGCGTTTGTCGGGCCATTGTCGGAGTTTCGCGTGTACCTGAGCAGCCAGGGCACGGCGTTGATCAAAGCCGTCACCGCCCTTGATCAAGCCATCGAAGCCGGCGACTTGAGCCAGGCACAAGCCTTGTACCTGCCGGCCCGCACGGCCTATCAACGACTGGCGCCCGCAGCCCAGCGCCTGGCTGAACTGGACAACGGCATCAACGCCCGCGCCGATTACTTCGAGAAACGCGAACAGGATGCGGACTTCAGCGGTTTCCATCGCCTCGAATTTGCGCTGTTCCAGCAACGCAACCTGGATGGATTGGCGCCGGTCGCCCAGCGCCTGCTCGCCGATGTCACCACACTCAAGCAACAGCTGTTGGCCCAAACGCTACCACCGGATCAACTGGTGAGCATCGTCGTGCGCAACCTCAACACCCTCGGTGACGTCCGTGCCGTTAGCGGTGAAGAGGAACGCTACAGCCACATCGACCTGAACGGTTTTGCCGGCAACCTCGACGCCGCACGCAAAGTCGTCGAACTGTTGCGCCCGTTGTTGACCAAATCCGCCGCCGAACTGCTGCCGACCATCGACACGGCGCTCAATGCATTCGATACCGAGCTCAATGGCTTCAAGGTCAACGACGGTTACGCCAGCTACGACAGCGTCAGCGCCGAACAGCGCAAACAGATCGCCGACAAAGCCAAGGCTCTCGCCGACGCGCTCGATGGCATTGATCCCACCCTTGGCCTCTCCGGCCTGTAAGCAGAAGACCTTTTTCCGATGAACGATTCAGAGTCATTCAACCTTCAACGTCGCCGGGTACTGATGGGCATGGGCGCCGCCGGTGTCGCCCTGGCCGGTACGGCACTGAGCTGCCCCGCCATGGCCGCCGACCCCGCACAGGTCACCGAAGCGCCACGTAGCGACAAAACCCAGGACCGCCACGACTATCACGGCAAACACCAGAGCGGCATCGTCACCCCGCGCCCGGCGTCCGGCATGTTGGTGTCGTTCGATGTACTGGCCAGCAACCGCGAAGACCTGGAGCGCCTGTTCCGCACCCTCAACGAGCGCATCGCCTTCCTGATGAAGGGTGGCCCGGTCACTCAGATCGACCCGAAATTGCCACCGGTGGATTCGGGGATTCTCGGCCCCGTCGTCACCCCGGATAACCTGACCATCACCGTGTCGGTCGGCGAGTCGCTGTTCGACGAGCGCTTCGGACTGGCCGACGCCAAGCCCAAGCGCCTGATCCGCATGGTCGGTTTCCCCAACGATGCGCTCGACGCCGATTGCTGCCACGGCGACCTGAGCCTGCAGTTCTGCTCGAACACCACCGACACCAACATCCACGCCCTGCGCGACATCGTGAAAAACCTACCGGACCTGTTGCTGGTGCGCTGGAAACAGGAAGGCAGCGTGCCGCCCCAGGCTCCGGCGAAACCGGGCGTACCGGCGCAGAGCGCCCGCAACTTCCTGGGTTTTCGCGACGGCTCGGCCAACCCCGACTCCAACGACGCCAAGGCGATGGACAGCATTGTCTGGGTCCAGCCCAACAGTGACGAACCGGCCTGGGCCGCCAACGGCAGCTATCAAGCCGTGCGGATCATCCGCAACTTCGTCGAGCGCTGGGACCGCACGCCGTTGCAGGAACAGGAAAGCATCCTCGGCCGAATCAAAAGCAGCGGCGCCCCCATGGGTGGTGCGCACGAAACCGAAGTGCCCGATTACGCCAAGGACCCCGAGGGCAAACTGACCAAGCTCGACGCACACATCCGCCTGGCCAACCCGCGCACCGCCGCGACCCAGGCCAACCTGATCCTGCGCCGACCGTTCAACTACTCCAACGGCGTCAACAAGAACGGCCAACTCGACATGGGCCTGCTGTTCATCTGTTACCAGGCGGACCTGGAGAAAGGCTTCATCACCGTGCAAACCCGGCTCAATGGCGAGCCGCTGGAGGAATACCTCAAGCCGGTCGGCGGTGGTTACTTCTTCACCCTGCCCGGCGTGACGGGCGATCAGGATTTCATCGGTCGTTCGCTGCTGGCTGCCACACAACCTACAAAAACCATATAAACCCCCACAACACGGAGCCGTCCCATGAAAAAGTCGCCATTGGCGCTAATGCTGACCCTAGGTTTGCTCAACACCCCGTTGTCGGCTTTCGCGGCCACGGCGCCGCTGGAGTTGGTGCCGCCGATTTCCGACTACAAGATTTACGTCACCGAGCAACTCGATAAACTGGCCAGCCACACCCAGCAGTTCACCGACGCAGTGAAAAAAGGTGACCTGGCCACCGCGAAAAAACTCTACGCACCGACCCGCGTTTACTACGAATCAATCGAACCGATTGCCGAGCTGTTCAGCGACCTCGATGCCTCCATCGACTCCCGGGTCGACGACCACGAAAAAGGCGTAAAGGCCGAAGACTTCACCGGTTTCCACCGCATTGAGTACTCGTTGTTTTCGCAAAACAGCACCCAAGGCCTGGGCGCACTGGCCGACGGCCTCAACAAAGACGTCAAAGACCTGCAAACCCGCGTGGCTGGCCTGACCTTTCCGCCAGAGAAAGTCGTCGGTGGCGCTGCGGCACTGCTCGAAGAAGTCGCGGCGACCAAGATTTCCGGTGAAGAAGATCGCTACAGCCACACCGACCTGTACGACTTCCAGGGCAACATCGACGGTGCGAAGAAAATCGTCGACCTGTTCCGTCCGCAGATCGAGAAGCAGGACGCGGCGTTCGTCGCCAAAGTCGACAAGAACTTCACCACGGTCAACACCATTCTGGCCAAGTACAAGACCAAGGACGGCGGTTTCGAGACTTACGACAAAGTGAAGGAAAACGACCGCAAGGCGCTGGTCGGACCGGTGAATACACTGGCGGAGGATTTGTCGACGTTGCGGGGCAAGCTCGGCTTAAACTGAGTTTTATGGTGCTTGAGACGGTGCTGTAAACACCGTCTCAAGCGCCCATTCGACTGCGGTGCAATTCAATATTCGCCGCAGCTCCACCGTTTCACTGATTGCACTGGTTAAGCGTTTGCAACTGGCGTCGCAAGGAAGCCAACCAGCGCGCGTCCAAACGGATTGCCCTCAACATTGATCGAGTACCATTTGCCGTTTGCTTGCACGGCTATAGTAGCTTCACCGTTTAGCGTTCCTTCAACCCGCTCAACAGCATTACCCACGCGCTGGGGTAACTTGACACCTGCCGCCTCGCCGACAACTCCTCCAAAAAAGCACCTGAGCTTTTCCAGACATGTGCGCATACGCTCGATCCCGGCTGTAGCGATGCCGAACGCACCACTCCTGAACATCTTGTTTAAAGCCCCAATCCCTCTTGCTCCGCCGACGGCCAAATCCAGAACGCCATCCAGTGGGTTGACAGCCGCGACAAGTGTACTTGCACCGATTTTAATGACCTGGAATGCCTTCACCCGAAGGGGAGCGAAGGTTCTGATTACTCGCGTAATTTTGCTCACCCCACCCGCCAAACCGCTCAGGCCTCCCAACAGGTCCAGAGCGCACCCGAACCCACCGTTGATAATGCGGATTCGATCACCCGAACGTAAATCCTCTACACAGCCAACGAAGGGAATTAAATTAACTAAAAACGTCTGGACATTGTTCCAATAGGCTTGATTTGCTTCTTCCGTAGTTTCCCCCATGCCCTTTTTGAACAAGAATTCCCGCTCGCCTTGTAAAAGATTGCCATTGACAACTCTGTCGACAATGTTGGCTATCCTGTTCGAGGAATAACTATCGAGGCTCACTTCCAAGCGTTCAGATCTGTGAAAACCACTGCTAGGCAGACTACGACCTAAATTTTCGATAATGATTTTTTTTGATTTTGCGCCAACTATCGGTTCTGAACCCGTTGAATAGGCAGAGAAATCAAACGGCAATTCGGTCCCGCGCTGTATATCGCTTTTTACGGTACCGTGTGCCTCCCTTACCGTTATGCGCCCCCATTCTCCATCAACCAGTAATTCCTTCGGCAAATCCATACGCTTGACAATTTTCATCAGTCCGGGAAACACTTCGAAATAGACAATTTTTTGTTGAAATACAGTGCGTAACAATGTCCCTTGCCTTCCTCGCAGCGCTGCACGGTCCTCAGGCTCTTCTAAATATTTTGGCTTATTTGACTCCTCACGCAGAGTAAAGAATTTAATTTCACCATGCTCAAGTTGCTGGCGATCCTCTAGAGGCAATTTCGATATCAGATACTTCAATGAAGTTAAATAGGCATCCTTACGGGCATTCAAAAATTTATCTACAGAATCAGGATAAGCGCTTTCCAGATTCGGCAGGCCGTTACTGAGCGCATCAAAACGTTGATGATCCACGGTACCATCATCATCATCACTCAATTCCCATCTCATAGCGAAAAGCCTCCTATCCATGTAGGCCTCAACGAAATTTGTCCTGGAAGCGTCATAACTAATATTGTGTTCAAAATCGCCTCGCTCCTGAATCATCAATTCTTCGATCTCTGCCTCGGTGAACTCTGGTAAAAATTTAGCAAGCTCCTTTACCGCCAAATCCTTTCGTGTCGGCGGTTCATGCCTAAAACTGTCGATAGCCCGCGCAAGATCAGCTCTTTGCGTTGCAAATTTGGCGTTGGCTGTAAAATAGTCATCGGATGAATGCCCGAACTCATGACTTCTAGCAACCGCACCGCTCATTACACCCCACGCCAGAATAATATCGAGTGAAATAGTCTGGAATAATTGCTGTTGTGCATCTGAAGTTGGCGTTAGCAATGCAAGCGCCATTAACTGTTCCATGGTCATTGCACGTGAACGACCGGGTTCAGTGAGTTCGGCAATCCCCGCCCCCAAGCGCAAAACCATCCATTGCGTTGAGCCGAGTTGAATTGATTCATTAATGTTCAGTGTTAGAAACTCTGGAGCGGCGTCGATGAGAAACAGGTGCGCGATCAGAGGCGCCACTTCTGGGCTCACTGACATCCTCTTGACCAAGTACTGTTCCATATCCTCGCGCACATCCTTAACATCACGTCCCAGGTTTTTCTGCTGATAGACGTTGTAACCTGCAATGCTCCCCGGCTTACCTGAAGTCTCCAAATGAACCTCCAGTTTTATGGCAGCCAATAACAGTTGATTGCGGAGGTCTTGAGAAACGGTTTGCCCATCAGTCGCACCGTACCATTCGAGTTTCTTCAGTATTTCCTGCGACCACTCGGCCGCTCGCTCGGTTTTCAGCATCTGTTGCAGCAGTTTCTCTGCGTTGTTACGCCGGTACTCAACAGATTTATTGAGGAGCAAGTCACCGCCCAATGCATCAATAATCGAACCGGCACCTTTGAGAAGAGTCCTGGATAGTTCCTTTACGTTAGTTCTATCTTGCGGAGTAAATACACCCGGCGACAAGGTCGCTTCCAATAATTTACTACCGCAATCCCCCAGCGGCATGGTCGGCGGTAAAGACGTTTTCAGCCATCGAATAATATTGCGCACCTCACCGACCGTTTTGAATGAACCCATTTCACTGAAATTGAGTATCTGGTGCAGGTCTATGGCCCCATCCGAGTAAAGAGCATTACCCGTGTCTTTGACGCGTTCAAGAAGATCGTTGAAGGGTTGAATTAAATTACTTTCTTCCATGACATTTTCAGTGAAGTCATCCCAATTGGTCGAGCGCCAAAAAATTTCAAATTTTCCATCGCTTATCCTGATCGGGACGGGTTCAAGGTCCAGTCCGTAAGACTCTAAAATTACTACCATTTCCGGTAAGTTAAGAAAATCCCACAGATGCTGAACGGTATTCAGGCATTTATCCTCCAATGGAGAAAGGATGGCCTCCTCTTTGAATTTTCCTGAGAAGGAAAGAGGTGTGTCGTCAGTCAAGTTCTCTACACTTTTTTCCAGCTCACTGATCAGTTGAGCGCGCGATTTCTCGCTATTGATCAGTTGCTGCGCCCTATCGAGTGCGTCGTCTCGCCGCGTGGGATTAAATGCAGGCCAGCCGTCACGTTGCAACTTGTTACCGAGTGCATTCCCTTCTTCTGATGAACCAGGGGGCGTCAGGTCATAAAAATGGAGAATGACGTCACAGGGTAGAGTGTCAAGTTCATCACTCATGTAGGGTAAACCTGCTTCGGCAGGATCAAGTGCCTGCGCGACAGCTCGCACCTGAGCAGAGACCTGCCACCACCCCGACTCGTCCCATAAGCCAAATTCCTGGCTACTGCTCACACCGTTGAAGTTGACATTGCCAGTCACTGATTCCTTGCCAATACGCACGGTGGTGAGATCGAGGCCTTTTGACTCGAACCACGCCACGACGTCGGGGGCCTGCAAGGCTCTCTTGTAAAGTTCTATGGGCACATGCATTGAAGTGACTGGGGGGACTGGGACTGAAAGTTTTGGATCGAACATCAGCTGTATGTTGACTGCGGCTTGCAAGTCGAGATCAGCTTGCAGAACGGGATCTTCACTCGAGGCCGCTACCAGCGCCGCACTCTGCTCCCCGGCTTCTCGTTTTATACGCTTCACGACTTCGTTGGTCCGTTCACCGTTGACCTGTAACTGCACAACATTGCTATTTACAGGCGTTGAAGTAGAGCCATGACCACCTTTAAGGATGAGGTCATGTGAGCGATTTTGACTTCCCACGACATGCTCGCCCACCTTGTTTACAGATGGGCGCGTTGGAGTTGAAGCAGCAAAAGCACGGGAGCTTGTGGCGCTGGAGGTGGAAGGTATGGGCAATTTAGTTCCTTAGTATTTTGACGTACCACTCCAACCTAAGTGGTCCGCCCAAAAGGAACTATAAAAAAGCGCTCTGCCTCAAAGCACTTATTTCACGACCCTTACGGGACGCTATTTCAACAATTATTACAGAATGCGATAGAGCAGCCGTTCAACACGCACACGGCTCACACGTTTGAGGAACTTGGCCACCCCGGCCGGGTAATCCGGCAAAGTTTGCAGGTCCTGATAACGCTCGATGCGCCGGGCGTGCTGGAAAATCTCCGCCAGTTCAGTGCGACGCGGTTGCGCCAGTTCGCCTTTGGGGTCATCGATCAGCAAAGCGTTTTCCAGGTCGAGGCGAAATGCGCGCGGGTTGAGGTTGTTGCCGGTCAACAAGGTGTAGCGCTGATCGATCCACATGCCTTTGAGGTGGTAGGTGTTGTCGCCGTCCTTCCACAAATGCAGGTTCAACTGGCCGCTGTCGATGTTGCGCTGATGGCGCTTGGCGAACCGGCGCAGGCTGATTTCGTAAAGGTATGGCAGCGCCGAGATTACCTTGAACGGCTCGCTCGGCGGGATATAGAAATCGTTGGCGGTCTTGTCACCGACCACGATGTCGATCTTCACGCCCCGCGCCAGCGCCCGGTTGATTTCCCGGGTCACGGCCAACGGCAAGTTGAAGTACGGCGTGCAGATGGTCAGTTGATGCTGGGCGCTACCGATCAGCTCGCCAATCACCCGGCTCAACGGGTTGTTCTTGCCCACACCCAGCAGCGGACTGACCGACAGACCGCTCTTGTCCGTAGAGCCCTGGGTGGTGTCGTACGCGGCGTGCTTGAGGCGGCTGCGCAAATCGCCGATGTCGTTGCGCAGGCTGCGAGTGGTCGGCAGGTTCGGCAAGTCGAGGCGATGCACCGCCTTGGAAGCCACCAGACCGTGCTGAACCAGATGCTGCATGGAATCGGCCAATGCGGGGTTGTTCAGCAGGTGATAACGGTCATAACGGTATTTGTCGAACTTGTGCAGATAGACGTTGTTCAGGCTCGCACCGCTGTAGATCACGCAGTCATCGATGATGAAGCCTTTCAAATGCAACACGCCGAACAGCTCGCGGGTTTGCACCGGGACGCCATACACCGGCACTTCACTGGCGTGGGTGCGGGTCATTTCCTGGTACCAGGCCGAGTTGCCCGGTTGCTTGCCGGCACCGATCAAGCCGCGCTGGGCGCGCAGCCAGTCAACGACCACCACCACGTCCAGATGCGGCCGCGCCAGTTTGGCAGCATGCAAGGCGTCGAGAATTTCCTGGCCGGCCTCATCCTGTTGCAGATACAGCGCGACAATGTAGATGCGCTGGGTGGCGCTGGCGATTTTTTCCAGCAGGCAACGACGGAACTCGGCGGCGCCGGAGAGGAAGGTGACGGCATCGGCGGTCAGCGGAAAACTGCGCAGTTTTGGCAGCAGGGAGCGTTTGAAAAGCGACGGCATAGGGCTCGCAATGGGTCGAATCCAGAGAGTTTGAGAGCTTACACCATCGCTCGGTTCGGGTCTTGTTACTGTCTGTAATGGCCCCATCGCCAGCAGGCTGGCCCCCACATTTGGAACGCACTCTCTGTGGGAGCAAGCTTGCTCACGATAGTAATTCATCTGACACCACAGAAAATATTTGACCAAGAAGAACGATCGTTCTACTGTTAGCCTCATGAACGAAATCACTCGCAACGACACACGCGACATCATTCTGGATGTCACCGAAAAACTGATCTACAAAAGTGGCATCGCCGCCACTGGTATGGATCTTCTGGTGAAAACCGCCGGCGTCTCCAGAAAAAGCATCTACCGTTATTTCGCCAACAAGGAGGAGCTGACCGTCGCCGCCCTGCAACGCCGTGACCAACGCTGGATGCACTGGTACAGAACGGAAGTCGGTCGCGCCACAACCACGGCCGACCGCCTGCTCAACCTGTTTACCGTGCTCAAGTCCTGGTTTGAGTCCGAAGGCTTTCGGGGCTGCGCGTTCATCAACACCAGCGGTGAAACCGGCGACCCGCAAGACCCGGTTCGCCTGGTCGCCAAGGACCACAAACAGAAGCTGCTCGACTATGTGTGCGAGCTGTGTACCGAACATGGTGCCGAGGATCCGCAGAGGCTGGCCAAACAGCTGCTGATCCTGATCGATGGTGCCATTACCGTGGCGCTTGTCATGGGTGATCACAGTGCTGCCGATAATGCGCAATGCATGGCGCGAAAGTTATTGGACCTGTAACAACTTAATCAAGCCCGACAACTTGCTTGCCTATTGAATGGATACGGAGACCGTAAAATGTCTAATGCCGAAGTTCGCCCGCCATTGCCGCCGTTCACCCGTGAATCGGCCATCGAAAAAATCCGCCTGGCCGAAGACGGCTGGAACTCCCGCGATCCGGAGCGTGTGTCGCTGGCCTACACCCTGGACACCCAGTGGCGTAACCGCGCCGAGTTCGCCCACAACCGCGAAGAAGCCAAGGGTTTTCTGACGCGCAAATGGGCCAAGGAGCTGGACTATCGGCTGATCAAGGAACTCTGGGCGTTCACCGACAACCGCATCGCCGTGCGTTACGCCTATGAGTGGCACGACGATTCGGGCAACTGGTTCCGCTCCTACGGCAACGAAAACTGGGAATTCAACGAAGACGGCCTGATGGCCCATCGTTTTGCCTGCATCAACGACATGCCGATCAAGGAAAGCGAGCGCAAGTTCCACTGGCCGCTGGGCCGTCGTCCTGATGATCATCCAGGCTTGTCGGATCTGGGCCTGTAAACAGCGCCGATCCTGTATTTGTAGGAGCTGCCGCAGGCTGCGATCTTTTTGCAAAGCAACGTCAAAAGATCGCAGCCTGCGGCAGCTCCTACAAAAGCACGCGGTCGCCTGCCAGGTCAGTTGAAGGTAAGATATCGGCCCTTCCCGCAGCCCTTTGCTGCACCTGCCGATTAAGCCGATTACATGCCTTTCGAACTCAGTGTTGACCTCACCACCCTGGCCATTCTGGCTGCGGTCGCTTTCGTTGCTGGTTTTATCGACGCCATTGCCGGCGGCGGTGGCCTGTTGACGACACCGGCCCTGCTCACCGCTGGCCTGCCGCCGCACCTGGTATTGGGTACCAACAAACTCAGCTCGACCTTCGGCTCGGCCATTGCCAGTTTTACCTTTTACCGACGCAAACTGTTTCACCCGGCGCAGTGGACTCACGCGATTGTCGGTACGTTGGTCGGCGCACTGACCGGTGCCGTGGTCGCGCACTACCTCCCGGCAGAATGGCTAAACAAGATGCTGCCGGTGATCGTCTTCGCCTGTGGCGTGTATCTGTTGTTTGGCGGCACGCCGAAAGCGCCGCTGGACAGCAATGCACCGATCAAGAAAAAGTGGCAATCGACCCAAGGCTTCAGCCTCGGTTTCTACGATGGCGTGGCGGGTCCCGGCACCGGGGCGTTCTGGACCGTCAGCAGTCTGTTGCTCTACCCCATCGACCTGGTGAAAGCCAGCGGCGTGGCGCGCAGCATGAACTTCGTCAGCAACGCAGCGGCGCTGTCGATCTTCATTTTTTCCGGTCAGGTGGACTGGATCATCGGCCTGAGCATGGGCTCGTCGTTGATGGTCGGCGCCTTCTTCGGCGCTCGCACCGCCATCAGCGGCGGCGCGAAATTCATTCGCCCCGTGTTCATCACCGTGGTGCTGGGGCTGACCGTGCGGCTAGCCTGGCAACACTGGTTCAGCGTGGCCTAAACGTCGGGCCACGTAGACGTCGATCAGGTAACGGGCAATCGAGCGTGACGCCGGCAACGGCGGCAGCTCGTGTACGTTGAACCACTGGGCGTCTTCGATTTCGTCTTCCTGGCAGACGATCTCGCCACCGGCGTACTCGGCGTGGAAACCAAGCATCATCGAGTGCGGGAACGGCCAGCACTGGCTGCCCAGGTACTGGATATTCTTGACCTCGATCCGCACTTCTTCACGCACCTCGCGAATCAGGCAGTCCTCGGCCGATTCGCCCGGTTCGGCGAACCCCGCCAATGTGCTGTAGACCCCGGTGACGAACCTTGGCGAACGTGCCAACAGCACTTCATCACCGCGGGTCACCAACACGATCATGCTCGGCGAGATCCTTGGGTAACTGCGCATATCGCACGGCTGACAGTACATCGCCCGCTCACGCGGCACTTGGGTCATCGCCTGACCGCAGTTACCGCAAAAACGGTGTTCACGGGCCCAGGTGCCGATTTGTGCGGCGTAACCGAGCACCTTGTACAGCGTGTGATCGCCTTCGAGCATGAACGCCCGCAAGCCTTTCCAGTTGCAGCTCGGCACTTCTGCGCAACTGCGCAGCTCCAGCAGGTAAACCGGCTCGCCATCAAGGTGGCCGATGCCATGTTCGGCCAGAATCGACAGGTCCTGGCGCTTGAGCCATTCACGCGGGAACAGCGCGCCATTGTCATCGAACAGGAAGCCTTCGGGGCTGCGTGCCACGGCCCAGCCGCCGGGTTGTTCAGTGTCCAGTACTGCAGTGGTCCAGCGTGAAGTCATTTTTCAATCAATCCAGAAATTCGGGTTTCTGTTTGCTCATATGGGCGGCCATGGCCACGCGCAAGTCAGTGGATTGCAACATGGCGGCGTTCCAGGTGGCGACATATTCGAGGCCGTCATCAATGCGGTGATCCCGCATGTAGCTGATCATCTCCTTGGTGCCGGTGACGGCAATCGGCGACTTGCTCGCGATGTCGCGGGCAATGCCCATGACGCCATCAAGCAGGCTGGCGGTGTCGCTGTAGACGCGATTGACCAGGCCCATACCGCGCGCTTCATCGGCGCCAAAGGTGCGACCAGTGTAAGCCAGTTCACGCAGCATGCCGTCACCAATGATGCGCGGCAAGCGTTGCAGTGTACCGACGTCGGCGGCCATGCCGATGTCGATTTCCTTGATCGAGAATTGCGCGTCTTCAGCGGCGTAACGCATGTCGCACGCGGCGATCAGGTCGATGGCGCCACCCAGGCAATAGCCATGAATGGCTGCAAGCACCGGTTTACGGCAATTATCGACGGCATTAAATGAGGCTTGCAGAGTGAGGATCTTGCGTCGCAGCAAGCGCGCATTGCGGCCAACGTCCTTGCCCATTTCATTGGCCACACCGGCCAGCATCATCAGGTCGATGCCCGAAGAGAAATGCTTGCCGGCACCGCTGAGGACCACTACGCGCACTTCGTCGGTGTCATCGATCCACTGGAAAATCTCGACGATCTCACTCCAGAACGCGGCGTTCATCGAGTTGATCTTTTCCGGACGATTGATCTGCACATGTGCAATTTTATCGACCAGTTCGACGGTGAACGCAGTGTATTGAGACATGCTAGTGATCCTTTACCGGGCAAAAAGACAGGCCCGAACTATAACAAGGCAGGGTGGCGGGCAGTAAGGCAGCGGTTCGGCCAAATGCGGGACTGCTTTTGGATGGTTGCTGGGTGGATGGGCCTCATCGCTTGCAGGCAAGCTCCCACATTGGACTTGCGGCGCATACAAAACGCTGTGGGCGCTAGAATGAATAATTGTTCACGCTGGGGTGTTCTCGTTTTGACAATCACCCGCACTCAACTCTTTCGGTCTGTTCGTTGCCTCAACCCTGACACCCGTGGAGCTTTACCGATGAATAGCCGCTTCTCGATTCTTACGGCACCGCTGATGCTTGCTGTCGTGCTGTCCGGTTCACAGGCCTGGGCCAATGGCGAGGAAGACACACCCGCCAAGCCGCAGTGCCCCAGGGATCAGGTGTTCGATACCAAGGCGCAAAAATGCGTCAAGCAAACCAGCAAGCACGTCTCGGACGCCGATCGCACCGATTACGCCTATCAGTTGGCCAAGCACGGACGCTATGAAGAAGCCCTGGCGCTGCTTGATACGCTCACGCAGCCCAATACCGCCAAGGCGTTGAACTATCGCGGCTACGCCACGCGTAAACTGGGTCGCACCGACGAAGGCATCGGTTTTTATCTGCAATCGGTCAAACTCGACCCTCACTATGCGCAAGTACGCGAATACCTGGGTGAAGCCTACGTGATCAAAGGGCAACTGGCCCTTGCACAGGAGCAGTTGCAGCAGATCAAATCGATCTGTGGCAACACCTCCTGTGAGGAATACCAGGACCTGGCTGAGGCCATCAACGGCTCATCGAAAACCTGACTTATCGAACACGCGGAGGTCGCTATCGCCAGCGATCAGGCAATACGGGCAGAACTGGGCCAACATCTGGCGCGCTTGTGGCGTTACGGGTTGCTGTTGTCCCGACAAAGGCATGTCGCCGAAGATCTGGTGCAAGCGACTTGTGTGCGGGCACTGGAACGAGCCGCGCAGTTTGAGTCGGGTACGCGCATGGACCATTGGCTGATGAGCATCCTGCATTCGATCTGGCTCAATGAAATACGAGCACGTCGGGTGCGTTCCGGACAGGGCACGATAGAGGGTGAACAGGTGTTGTCGTTCGACGGTGAGTACGCAGCGCAAACCCACGTGATGGCGGCGCAAGTCATCCGTCGCGTCGATGCGTTGCCGGAAACCCAACGCGAAACGGTGTTTCTGGCCTATGTCGAAGGTTTGTCCTACCGCGAAGTCGCCGAAGTGCTGCAAGTGCCCATCGGCACCGTGATGAGTCGCCTGGCCACCGCCCGGGCCAAACTGGCCGAGTACCCGCCATTGCAAGCTGTACCGAACCCCTCCACTACCGGAGAACGTCGATGAACGTGAACCCCACGGACGAGCAACTGGTGGCGTACCTCGACAACCAACTCGACACCGAACAGCGTGAGCGCATCGACGCCGCCGTTGCCGAGGACCCGATGATCGGCCTGCGTCTGCAATGGCTCAACCGCAGCAGCCTGCCCTTCAAGACCGCCTATGACGAGTTGGGGCGGCAGGCCCCGGTGGATCGCCTGCAAGCCATGCTCGACACCCTGCCCCCGGCAACCCGCCCGGCCCTCAATCGGCGCTGGTTCCTCGCGGCGGCAGCGGGCCTGGTGGTGAGTGGCGTACTGGCCGATCGGTTGTTCCTCGGCTGGCAGGCCAGTCAGGAAGAGGATAACTGGCGTCAGTTGGTGGCCGATTACATGGTGCTGTACATTCCGCAGACTCTGGACCATTTGCCCAACGACGAAGCCGCCCAACGCACGCAACTGCGTACGATCGAGACCAGCCTGGACCTGAGCCTTGCTCCCGCGCAACTGGCCTTGCCCCGCGCCGAACTCAAGCGCGCGCAAATCCTCGAGTACGACGGCATACCCATCGCCCAGATCACCTACCTCGACCCGGTCCACGGCCCGCTGGCGCTGTGCATCACCCGCTCAGACAGCGGCAGCCGGCATTTCGCCCGGGAACGTCGACATGGCATGAACATCGTCTATTGGGCCGACATGCATCACGCGTGGATGCTGATCGGCCGCAATGCGATGCCCGACCTGGAAGTCATGGCCAAATCCCTGCGCAGCCGCCTGAACACTTAACCACCTGTAGCAGCCGGCTACGTTATGTAGCAGCTGCCGAGCCCGCGAGGTTGCGTTCGAGGACGCAGTCCTCGCAAACCCTGCGTACTCGGTTAGCGACTGCTGCGCAGCCGAACGCAGCCTCGCAGGCTCGGCAGCCGCTACGGGTGTTTTTAAGGTGTAGGAAGCCACAGCCGAAACCGCGCCCCACCCAACGGCGATGCCTGCACCGTCAGCGTACCGCCCTGCGCCTCCAGCGCCCGTCGACTGATCGCCAGCCCCAGGCCAAAGCCGCCGGTGGCACGGTCGCGGCTGCGGTCGAGGCGGTAGAACGGTTCGAAAATCCGTTCGCGCTCGTCGTCCGGAATGCCAATCCCGTCGTCATCCACCCAGATCTCACAGCCATTAGGGCACACCTGCACACCGATCTGAATGCGCTTTTCGCAGTAACGCATGGCGTTGCGCAGCAGGTTTTGCAGGGCGCGGGCGGTCAGCCGTGGGTCAAGGGTGAAGCGTTCGAGCTGGCCATGAAGCAACACGTCGATGACGATGTCCGGCGATTGCTCGTCATCGACGCTGCCCAGAATGCTGTCGATGAATTCATCCAGCGCCACTTCGACCTGTTCCGGCACCCGCGCCGGGTTTTGCAGGCGGCTGTAAGACAGCAGTTCCAGCACCAGCTCATCGAGTTCACGAATGTGATCGACCAGCCCTTGCAGGCGCTCGCGACTGGTGACGGGCAAGTCGTCGGACAGCGCCAGCGCCAAGCCAAAATCCAGACGGGTCAGCGGTGTGCGTAGTTCATGGGAAACGGCGTTGAGCAAATCCCGCTGTTGGTTGAGCAGGTTCTCGATGTCGCCGGCCATGGTGTCGAAGACATTGGCCAGGCTGCCGATGTTGGAACTGGCCGCGATCTGCGTCCGTTCGCTCAAGTGACCCTTGCCGAAGCGTTCCGCCGCGCTTTTCAGGCGCTCCAGGTCGCGCCAGTGCGGGCGCAACCACAGCAATAGGCACGCGAGCATGGTCGCGCCGATCAACACGTTGATGCTCCAGTACAACAGGCTGACGTCCATCGGATCCGGCGGCACCACCATTTGCACCACGGTGTGCTCGTTCAGCGGCGCCACCGCCAAGGTGCGCCAGCCCCAGTCACCCACACGCACCACGTTCTCGCCGCGCTGCAATTTCTGCTGCTCGACGGCAGAGAGAGCGGGATCGTCGTTGCCGCTGAGCACGATGTGCAGCGGGTGAAACTCCTTGTCCATTTCCGCTGCCAGTGCCGGCCATTGCGCGGTTGGCACCGCTTTGAACTGTTTGATGATGAGGGTTTGCAGCCCGCGGGAATAATCCAGGTTGTAGGTGACAAAGCGCTCGTGGAAAACCTTGATCACCAGATCCGGCACCAGATAGATCGCCGCGCTGAACGAGACAATGGTCACTAGATAAAGGCGAAAGAGGATTCTGAACATCAGCTCAGCATTCCCACTCGGAACGGCTGAACAGGTAGCCCTTGCCCCACACCGTCTTGATCTTGCGCGCCTCGCCGGCATGGTCGTCGAACTTGCGCCGCAGCTTGGAGATGGCCACGTCCACCGAGCGGTCGGTGCCGTTGAACTCGATACCGCGCAGGCGTTGCAGGATCTGGTCACGGCTCAGCACTTCGCCGGCATGCCGGGCCAGCACCACCAGCAGGTTGTACTCGCCGCTGGACAGTTCCACCAACTGCTCGCGCCAGGTCACGGTGCGCTCGGACAGATCGATACAGAGGTTGCCCATCAGGATCCGGTCGTTGGCGGTTTGCGGTTCACTGAGGCTGCTGCGCCGCAACAAGGTGCGTACCCGCGCCAGCAGGACGCGCGGCTCGCAGGGTTTGGTGACGTAGTCGTCGGCACCCATTTCCAGGCCCAGCACCTGATCGTGGCTGTCGTCGCGGGCGGTGAGCATCAGGATCGGCAAGGACGCCGAATCGGCGCGCAACAAACGGCAGACCTGCAAGCCGTCGAGGCCCGGCAGCATCAGGTCGAGGATCACCAGGTCTGGTGGATTGAGCCGCGCCCGCTCGCGCACATGATCGCCACGGCCGATCACGCTGACGGAGTAGCCATTGCGTTCCAGGTAGCTGGCAATCAGTTCGGCGAGGGCGGTGTCGTCTTCGACCAGGAGGATGTTGGGCATGGGGTGTTTCCAGAAGGTGCAGTGGCCAGTCAGGGCTTCATCGCTGGCAAGCCAGCTCCCACAGGGTTTGATGTGAACACAAAATGTGTGTGCAGCCTCAACCACTGTGGGAGCTGGCCTGCCAGCGATGAGGCCCTGACAGGCGCAAAAAGATTCAAGGCCTGAAGGATATACGCCAGCACACGGATCTGAGCAAAACCCTTACACAATTTCACACAGCGCCTACAAAGCTTCACCGCTACCCTCGCCGACGCCCAGTAGGATGCTGGGGGTCATTATTGGGGTCATTCATGTCAAAGAATCTGTTAGCCAGGCTCAGCCTGATCGCACTGGCATTGGCGCTGAGCGCGTGCGACAAGGCTCCGACCGCCGAAGAACAGCAGCCACTGGCCAGTGTTCGCGTCGAAACCATCGAAGCCCGGCCGCTGTCGATCAGCAGCGAACTGAGCGGACGTATTGCCGCGCCGCGCATCGCTGAAGTGCGCGCCCGGGTGGCGGGCGTTGTCCTGCAACGCACCTTCCACGAAGGCACCGATGTGAAAAAAGGCGATGTGCTGTTCCGCATCGACCCGGCACCGTTCAAGGCTGACCTGGACAGCGCCGAAGCCGCGCTGCGCAAGTCCGAGGCCAATGCGTTTCAGGCAAAGCTGCTCGAACAGCGATACGCCCAACTGATCGAAGGCAATGCCATCAGCGCCCAGGACTACGATAACGCCCGGGTCGCCGTTCGGCACACGATCGCCGATGTCGCCGCCAACAAAGCCGCTGTAGAGCGAGCGAAACTCAACCTCGGCTATGCCACCGTCACCGCACCGATTTCCGGGCGCGTCGGCCGCGCGCTGGTCACCGAAGGCGCATTGGTCGGGCAGAACGAAACCACACCACTGGCGCTGATTCAGCAACTGAACCCGATCCACGCCGACCTCACCCAATCGACACGTGAACTGAACGACCTGCGCCGGGCGTTCCGTTCCGGTCAGTTGAAAGAGGTCGGCCAGGGGCAGGCGAAAGCCACGTTGATTCAGGACGATGGCAGCCTCTACCCGTTGCCCGGCAAACTGTTGTTCAGCGACATCACGGTCGATCCGGGCACCGGCCAAATCATTCTGCGCAGCGAATTTCCCAACCCTGACCTTGACCTGCTGCCCGGCAGTTTCGTGCGGGTCCGGCTGGAGCAAGCGGTGAATCAGCAAGGCATCAGCGTGCCGCAGCGGGCGATTCAGCGCGACAGCGCCGGCATCGCGCAGGTGCTGCTGTTGGATGCCGAGCAGCGTATCAGCCAGCAGCCGGTGGAACTCGGCCCGGTGCAGAACGACCGTTGGGTCGTCACCAGCGGCCTCAAACCCGGCGACCGCATCGTCACCGAAGGCCTGCAACACGCCCGCCCCGGCGAAAAAGTGCAGATCGACGACTCCCCTCTTCCACTTGCCCAGGTTTCTGGCCAGTAAGCAGGACGCTTGTTTATGCCGCAGTTCTTTATCGACCGCCCGGTATTCGCCTGGGTGGTCGCCCTGTTCATCCTGCTGGCCGGCGCCCTGGCCATTCCGCAGTTGCCGGTGGCTCAGTACCCCGACGTTGCACCGCCGCAGATCGAAATCTATGCCGTGTACCCCGGCGCATCGGCGCAAACCGTCGACGAAAGCGTGGTCAGCCTGATCGAGGAAGAACTCAACGGCGCGGATCACCTGCTGTATTTCGAATCGCAAAGCAGCCTCGGCAGCGCCACGATCAAAGCGACGTTCCAGCCCGGGACCGACCCGGAAATGGCCCAGGTCGATGTGCAGAACCGCCTGAAAGTCGTCGAGTCGCGCCTGCCGCAAGCGGTGAACCAACAGGGGTTGCAGGTGGAGAAAGTGTCCGCCGGTTTCTTGTTGCTGATCACCCTGACCAGCAGCGACGGCAAGCTCGACGACGTGGCGCTCAGCGACTATCTGGCGCGCAATGTGATGAACGAGATCAAGCGTCTGGACGGTGTCGGCAAGGCGCAGCTGTACGGGGCCGAGCGGGCGATGCGCATCTGGATCGACCCGCAGAAGCTGATCGGCTTCAACCTCACGCCCGCCGACGTCAACGCCGCCATCGTCGCGCAGAACGCTCAGGTTTCAGCCGGCAGCATCGGTGATTTGCCGAGCCGCACCACTCAGGAAATCACCGCGACCATTCTGGTCAAGGGCCAATTGTCGACGCCGGAAGAATTCGCCGACATCGTGCTCAAGGCCAATTCCGACGGCTCCACCGTGCGCATCGGCGATGTGGCGCGGGTCGAAATCGGCAGTCAGGACTATCAGTTTTCCACGCGCCTCAACGGCAAGCCTTCCACAGCCGTCGGCGTGCAACTGTCGCCGGGCGCCAACGCCCTCAACACCGCCACGCTGGTGCGGGCGAAGATGGACGAGCTGTCGCGCTACTTCCCGGCCAACGTCGAATACAAGATCCCGTACGACACCTCGCCCTTCGTCAAAGTCTCGATCACCAAAGTGCTCGTCACATTGGGTGAGGCCATGGTGTTGGTGTTTGCGGTGATGTTCCTGTTCTTGCAGAACATCCGCTACACGCTGATCCCTACGCTCGTGGTGCCGGTGGCACTGATGGGCACGTTCGCGACCATGCTGGCCCTGGGTTTCTCGATCAACGTGCTGACCATGTTCGGCATGGTGCTGGCCATCGGCATCCTGGTGGACGATGCGATCGTGGTGGTGGAGAACGTCGAACGGATCATGGCCACCGAAGGCCTGTCGCCCAAGGAAGCGACCCGCAAAGCCATGAAGCAGATTACCGGAGCGATCATCGGCATCACCCTGGTGCTGGTGGCGGTGTTCATTCCGATGGCGTTCATGCAGGGTTCGGTGGGGGTGATTTACCGGCAGTTCTCGCTGTCGATGGCCACGTCGATCCTGTTCTCGGCCTTTCTCGCCCTGACCTTGACCCCGGCGCTGTGCGCGACCCTGCTCAAGCCGATTGCCAAGGGTGAGCATCACGAAAAAACCGGATTCTTTGGCTGGTTCAACCGTCGCTTCGAGCAACTGACCGAGCGCTACCAGGGCTGGGTTTCCTACGCACTCAAGCGCACCGGCCGCTACCTGCTGATCTACGGCGTGCTGCTGATTGGTCTGGGGTTGTGCTTTGCGCGCTTGCCCTCGTCGTTTTTGCCGGTGGAGGATCAGGGCTACACCATCACCGACATTCAGTTGCCACCGGGCGCGACCAAGAACCGTACGGTGCAGGTGGCCGAGCTGATTGAAGCGCACAACGCCGGCGAACCGGGGGTCGGTGACAGCGTGGTGATTCTCGGCTTCAGCTTTTCCGGTAGCGGGCAGAACGCAGCGCTGGCGTTCAGCACGCTCACGGACTGGTCGCAACGTGGCAGCGACGATTCGGCGAGCTCGATTGCCGATCGCGCCAACATCGCCCTGAGTCAGATCAAAGACGCCATGGCCTTCGCCGTGCTGCCGCCACCGGTGGATGGCCTCGGCACGTCCAGCGGTTTCGAGTTCCGCCTGCAAGACCGTGGCGGCCTGGGCCATGCGACGTTGATGCAGGCCCGCACCGAATTGCTGGCAGCGGCCGAGAAAAGCCCGATCCTGATGAACGTGCGTGAAAGCGCCCTGGCCGAAGCGCCGCAAGTGCAGTTGATCGTCGACCGCAAACAGGCGAATGCCTTGGGCGTGTCCTTTGCCGACATCGGCGGCGTGCTGTCTACCGCCGTCGGTTCGGCGTACATCAACGACTTCCCCAATCAGGGGCGGATGCAACGCGTTGTGGTGCAGGCTGAAGGTGATCAACGCAGCCAGGTTGACGACCTGCTGAAAATCAACGTGCGCAACAACAACGGAAAAATGGTGCCGCTGTCAGCGTTCGTCCAGGCCAAATGGATTCAAGGCCCGGCGCAACTCACGCGCTACAACGGTTACCCGGCCATCGCCATTTCCGGTGAACCGACACCCGGTCACAGCACTGGCGAAGCCATGGCGGAGATCGAGCGGCTGGTGTCGTTGGGGCCAGCGGGACTGGGCCAGGAATGGACCGGGCTGTCGTTGCAGGAACGCTTGTCCGGCAGTCAGGCGCCGATCCTGCTCGGGTTGTCGTTGCTGATCGTCTTCCTGTGCCTGGCGGCGTTGTACGAGAGCTGGTCGATCCCGACCTCGGTGTTGCTGGTGGTGCCGCTGGGCGTGCTCGGCGCGGTGCTGGCCGTGACCTTGCGCGGGATGCCGAACGACGTGTTCTTCAAGGTCGGGCTGATCACTATCATCGGTTTGTCGGCGAAAAACGCCATCCTGATCATTGAGTTCGCCAAGAGCCTGTACGACGAAGGCCACGACCTGCTCGACGCCACCCTGCAAGCCGCGCGCCTGCGGTTGCGGCCGATTGTCATGACCTCACTGGCGTTCATCCTCGGCGTGGTGCCGCTGGCAATTGCCACCGGGGCCAGTTCGGCAAGTCAACAAGCCATTGGTACCGGGGTGATCGGCGGGATGATCACGGCGACGTTGGCGGTGGTGTTTGTGCCGGTGTTTTTTGTCGTGGTGATGAAACTGGTCAACAAACGCCCTAAATCACACTAACCAACACCACAAAAAACTGTGGGAGCGGGCTTGCCCGCGATGAGGCCATAACGTTCAACATCATTTGTGACCGTTACGCCGCCATCGCGGGCAAGCCCGCTCCCACGGGGATAATCGTCACCCTGACGATGGTGGTCACACCGCACAACCCTGAGCTAATGTGTCTGCAAAGCCCCAACCCATCGAGCCTTCATGTACTTCCTCCCGCGCACCCACCCTCGCCTGTCCGCTGCCATCTTGCTGGGTATCGCGGCAGGTTTTCTGGTGCCGGCCGATTCGGTCGCCAGCAAAATCCTCATTGGCTGGAACACCGGGGTCTGGCTTTACCTGCTGATGATGACCTGGCTCACCGTGCGTTCCAAAGCGCCGGACGTGAAACGCATCGCCGAGATCGAAGACGAAAACGCCGGCCTGGTCTTGCTGCTGGTGTGCATTGCGGCGCTGGCCAGTCTGGCCACCATCACGTTCGAGTTGGCCGGCAGCAAAGACCTGGAAAGCAGCCGCAAGTTGCTGCATTACGGCTTTACCGCGCTGACGGTGATCGGTTCGTGGCTGTTGATCGGGGTGATTTTCAGCCTGCACTACGCCCGGTTGTATTACACCTGGGACGGCAAGGAGCCGGCGCTGCGTTTTGCCGAAGGTCTGACGACCCCAAACTACTGGGACTTCCTGTACTTCTCGTTCACCATCGGCGTGGCGGTGCAAACCTCGGATGTCGGCGTGGCCACGCGGGACATGCGCAAGATTGTACTGGCGCAGTCGTTGATCGGTTTTCTGTTCAACACCGCCATTCTCGGGTTCTCGATCAACATTGCAGCGGGGCTGTTTGGATAATCTGTACGACTATAACGGGATAACCGTGATCCACACCCAAACCGAATTTTCGCCTCCTGCATACTTCGCTTGAACACCGAACAGTAGTGGCAAGCCAGGCATCAAATTGTGAAGCACGTAGAATGTTTCACCTACATTCCTCAGGTTTCCTAACACTGCCACCCTGTATCCGGTTGGATTGCTGAGATCAGGAGTGTCCCAAGCGATAGAGACGTAATGGTTTGAATTAGCCGTAACTCTCAGGTTTTCAGGCGCACTCCTGGCGCCGCGATAACGAAGAATTCGAACAGGGCTCGGCAAGGATTGGGTACCGCTCGCGGCGATAGCCCAAATACTCAAGAGGTATTCGCTATCTGGCTGCAACCCAGTAATCGTACACGGCGGACGAACCACACGAACGCTGGCTATGCCGTCACCGGCTACCTCATATGCAATTGCATTCGGACACAACGCGCATTCAGCATAGGGTTCTTCCCAAGTGAGGGTCGCCGTTGTCGGCGAGATTCGGGTCACTCTTTTGTGACCCGGGCTACAAATCGTCGTGAAAATGGCTTTTGCGTCTTTCTTCGAATCGTTCGACAACTCAGTCGCTCCGCGCACATCAGGGTCCTCGTTTGTATTACCTTTCACTCGCATAAACACCTGTCAAATGTGACAGTTGAAGATCTTGTCCGCCAAGAGACCTTCCAGAAAAGTCGAGATGAAAAGTGCACAAACGTTCTAGTCATAGCCCCCGCTACAAGCGTTAAATGACCCGGTATTTCCCCCGCAGGTGCCGCATGACTTCTCAAAACTGGCTCGATCTGGCCCAGGACGCCGACACCGGCATCGAGACCTTGCGCGCGCATTTCGTGGGTCATGCCTACGACCCACACTGGCATGACAGTTATTTGGTGGGCGTGACCGAGCAAGGCGTCCAGCAATTCAATTGCCGAAGAGCGAAACACCAGAGCACGCCGGGCAAGGTATTTTTGCTGGAACCGGGCGACATTCACGACGGCGAGGCGCCGACGGCCGACGGTTTTACCTATCGCATGCTGTACCTCGACCCGCAGTGGTTAAAGCGTGAACTGGGTGCGGTGTTCGACAACGCGCCGGACAACAGCGAGCTGAGTTTCGCCAACACCTTGGCCAGCGATGCGCGTCTGGCCCATGCCGCCAGTCTTGCGTTTGAAACCTTGCACGGTGGCGAACTGAAGATTATTCGCCAGACCGCCCTCGCTGTTCTGCTTGAACGCCTGACCAGTCACCTGCACTGGCGCACCCGTTATGGCGAAGACCCGAAACTGCCCTTGGTTGCGCAAAAGGCCCGGGAGTACCTGCACGCCCATGCACACCAAGACATTGGCCTCGATCAACTGGCCGCGGCCACCGGTGTCGACCGCTTTCGTTTGACGCGCGCGTTCAAAGCGGCTTACGGCATGGCTCCGCATGCGTATCTGGTGCAATTGCGCCTGGCCACGGCGCGTCGGCTGCTGGCCCGTGGCGAACAACCGGCGACCGTGGCGATGGCGCTGGGCTTCGCCGATCAGAGCCACTTGGGCCGCTGGTTTGTACGTGCCTATGGCATGACACCGGCGTTGTATCGCAAACGCTGCTCAAATCTTCCAGACAGGCAAGCCCCGCGATTGTGAAGATCGACTTTCTGATCTTCACCGGAGTTTGCTTGCGATGCTGTCCTCTTTCTCGACATTACTGCCCTTTTTACTGTTCGCCTTCGTGGCCTCGATCACCCCCGGCCCGACCAACATTCTGATTTTGAGCAACAGCGCCCGGTTCGGCTTTTTCGCCGCCCTGCCGATCATAGTGGGCGCCTGCGCCAGTGCCGCAACCCTGGTGTTGCTGGTGGGCACCGGTGCCGGAACGTCACTGTCCGAATGGCCCATGCTACAAACGCTCATGCAATGGGCAGGCGTGGCGTGGCTGACGTATCTGGCCTGGCAAATCTTCTGCGCGCCTGCTGTGGCCATTGCCGCCGAAAACACCGAGAAACGCCTCGGTTTGCTGGGCGCAGTGAGCTTGCAATGGATCAACCCGAAAACCTGGATGATGGCGCTGGCAGTGGTCAGTGTATTTGCCGGCGCTGGTGAAAACCGCTTGGTGCATGTTGTGTATTTGTCCTTAGCGTTTTTCCTGATTTCGCTTCCCTGTCTCGGGGTGTGGGCCTTGCTTGGCGCCGGCTCCGCCCGATGGCTGCGCTCACCTCGCGCGATGCAACGTTTTAACCGCTGCATGGGCCTTCTGTTGCTGGGTTCGGCTTGGCTGAGCGTGTTGGTCTGATCTCCATTTGTCGGCTTTTGTCGGGCTCAGCTTCATCGAACACTTGACGGACGATTGATTTCTGGTGTCTTCTGAAACCGGTTTCAGCGCCATTAGCGCAACCGTATAAATCCAATAAGAAGGCTTCAGACCGTGAACGATTTTTCCGCCGCCCAGCGCAGCCGCGTGACCATGCTCGACGTGGCCGAACACGCCAAAGTCTCCAAGGCCAGCGTTTCGCGATTCATCGGCGAAGACCGTGCCCTGCTCTCCGACGCCATCGCCCAGCGCATCGAGCAGTCGATTGCCGAGCTGGGTTATCGCCCGAACCAGATGGCCCGTGGCCTGAAGCGCGGGCGTACCCGCCTGATCGGCATGCTGGTCGCCGATATTCGCAACCCTTATTCAATTGCCGTGATGCACGGGGTGGAAACCGCCTGCCGTCAGCACGGCTACAGCCTGGTGGTGTGCAACACCGACCGCGATGACGAGCAGGAACGCCAGCATCTGGCCCTGCTGCGCTCGTACAACATCGAAGGCCTGATCGTGAACACCCTCGGCCACCATCGCGACGAGCTGCATGAACTGCACCGTGAGATGCCGCTGGTGCTGGTGGACCGCAAAGTCGAGCACCTTGAAAGTGACATGGTCGGGCTGGACAACCCGGCGGCCGTCGAGATGGCGCTCGCCCACCTCGAAGAGCGCGGTTACCGCGATGTGCTGTTGGTCACAGAACCGTTTGACGGCACCAGCTCGCGGATCGAGCGGGTCGCCAGTTTCAAGGCACACATCGAACAGCGTCCGGCGCTACGTGGCACGTTGATCGAAACCGGCAGCGAACTCACCGCACACCTCAAATCTTTCCTCGACACACCCGGACCAGGCCCAAAAGCACTGTTTTGCGCGAACGGGATTGCGGCGCTGGCCAGCACCCATGCGTTGCGTGAGCTCAAGTGCAACTTGTTTGAAGACGTTGGATTGATCGCTCTCGATGATCTGGATTGGTATCCCTTGGTAGGCACTGGCATTACTGCCCTCGCCCAGCCGACGGCCGAGATTGGCGCAAGTGCGTTTGAATGTTTGCTCAAGCGGTTGCGCGGGGACGACAGCCCGATGCGGACCGTGGATTTTTCGGCGCGGTTGATGGTTAGAGGGTCGACCCTTGGGAATTCCCGATGAATGTTCTGGCCTCATCGCGGGCAAGCCCGCTCCCACAGAGTTTGGGGTGGAGATCAAATTTATGTTCAACACACTTCACCTGTGGGAGCTGGCTTGCCAGCGATGAGGCCCTAAAGGTCATCCACTTTTTTTGAACAAAAATGAAACCGGTTTCAGAGGTAGAAAAACAATGAACAAACCCGCCGTTTCCATCAGCCTTTCCAGCTACGGTGCCGATCTGGTCCGCCAACGTGGCCAGGGCAGTTTCATCGCGGTACTGGCTGCCGCCGGCGCGACGCGCATCGAATGGCGTGAAGAGCTGCTGACCTTCGAGAATCCCGAGCACCTGGCCGACGCGACTCAGGCCGAGGGGCTGGAGAGCGTTTACTCCTCACCGATGGAGTTGTGGCTGGCCGGTCAGTCCATACCCAATCCTGAACTGATCACCGCGCTGCAACGCGCGCAGATGTTCGGCGCCAAATGGCTGAAAGTGTCGCTGGGCTATTTCACTGACAACAGCGACTTGCAAAGCCTCGCCCGAATGCTGGGCGAGAGCGCGGTGCAATTGCTGGTGGAGAACGACCAAACCCTGCACGGCGGTCGCATCGAACCGTTCCAGCGTTTCTTCGCTGAAGTCGAGCAACACCAACTGCCGATCAAAATGACCTTCGATATCGGCAACTGGCAATGGCAAGACCAATCCGCCGCCAGCGCCGCACGGTTGCTCGGGCGACATGTCGGCTATGTGCACTGCAAAGCGGTACAGCGCCGAGCCGACGGCAAACTGGTCGCCATCCCGCCCGCCGCCAGCGACCTGCAACAGTGGGAACACTTACTGCGGCACATGGCCCAAGGCGTTATGCGGGCTGCGGAATACCCATTACAAGGCGAAGACCTGGTGCAACTAACCACCGAACACGTCGCCGCCCTCGCCCACTTGGGCCAATCGCAACTGGAGCGCGAGCATGTCTGAGATCGATATCCTTTCATTCGGCGAAACCATGGCGATGTTCGTCGCCGAGCAGGCCGGGGAACTGGCCAGTGTCGGCGCTTTTCACAAGCGTATCGCGGGCGCCGACAGCAACGTCGCCATCGGCTTGTCGCGACTCGGTTTCAACGTGGCGTGGTTGAGCCGGGTCGGTGCCGATTCACTGGGCCGCTTCGTGATCGACACGCTGGAGAAAGAAGGCCTGGATTGCCGCCACGTCGACGTCGACGCCGCGCACCCCACCGGTTTCCAACTCAAGTCGCGCACCGATGACGGCAGCGATCCCGTGGTCGAATACTTCCGCCGTGGCTCGGCGGCCAGCCATCTGTCGCCGCATTCAATCGTGCCCGAGTTGCTCAAGGCGCGGCACCTGCACGCCACTGGCATCCCACCGGCGCTGTCGGAAACGGCGCGGCAGATGTCGTTCGAATTAATGACGCGCATGCGTGAGGCCGGGAGCAGCGTTTCGTTTGATCCCAATCTGCGTCCAAGCCTGTGGGCCAGCGAACGGCAGATGATCAGCGAAATCAACGGCCTCGCCGCCCTCGCCCATTGGGTGCTGCCGGGACTGAGCGAAGGCCGTTTGCTCACCGGCTTTGAAGACCCGGCCGATATTGCCGCGTTCTACCTCGACCAGGGTGCCGAAGCCGTGGCGATCAAACTGGGGCCGCACGGTGCCTATTACCGCACGCACCTGGATGCCGGTTTTGTCGCTGGCGTACCGGTTGCAACGGTGGTCGATACGGTCGGAGCCGGTGATGGTTTCGCCGTCGGGATGATCAGCGCCCTGTTGGAAAACCACAGCTTTGCCGATGCCGTACATCGGGCCAACTGGATTGGTAGCCGGGCAGTACAAAGTCGCGGGGACATGGAGGGATTGCCGACCCGGTCCGAAATGTCCGTTGGGTTTGAGGCCGCCATCGCGGGCAAGCCCGCTCCCACAAGATTGAGTCTAAACACAAAACCTGTGGGAGCGGGCTTGCCCGCGATGGGGCCAGCACAGTCACTGAAGATTTAAACCGTTACCTGCTGCGACAAAAACAACAAGCTCAGGAGCATCACCCATGAAAACCGCAACGCTCGCCACCCGCCGCTGGTGGTACATCATGCCGATCGTGTTCATCACCTACAGCCTGGCGTATCTGGACCGCGCCAACTACGGCTTCGCCGCGGCCTCCGGGATGGCCGCCGACCTGATGATCACACCAGGCCTGTCGTCGATGCTCGGTGCACTGTTCTTCCTCGGCTACTTTTTCTTCCAGGTGCCGGGTGCGATCTACGCGCAGAAAAACAGCGTGAAGAAACTGATCTTCGTCAGCTTGATCCTGTGGGGCAGTCTGGCGACGTTAACCGGGATCGTCTCCAACGCTTACTGGCTGATCGTCATTCGCTTCATGCTCGGCGTGGTCGAAGCCGCGGTGATGCCGGCGATGCTGATTTACCTGTGCCACTGGTTCACTCGTGCCGAACGCTCGCGGGCCAACACCTTCCTGATCCTCGGCAACCCGGTGACCATGCTCTGGATGTCGGTGGTCTCGGGGTATCTGGTGCAGCACTACAGCTGGCGCTGGATGTTCATCATCGAAGGTTTGCCGGCGGTGCTCTGGGCATTCATCTGGTGGCGTCTGGCCGATGATCGTCCGTCCCAGGCCAAATGGCTCAACGACCAGGAAAAGCAAGACCTGGAAAGCGCCCTGGCCGCCGAACAGGTCGGCATCAAAGCGGTAAAAAATTACGCCGAAGCGTTCCGCTCGCCAAAAGTGATCATCCTGGCCATGCAGTTTTTCTGCTGGAGCATCGGCGTGTACGGCTTCGTATTGTGGCTGCCGTCGATCCTCAAGGCCGGTGCACAAATGGACATGGTCGAGGCCGGTTGGCTGTCGGCGCTGCCTTACCTGACGGCGGTGATCGGCATGCTGCTGGTGTCCTGGGGCTCGGACAAGCTGCAAAAGCGCAAACGCTTCGTTTGGCCACCGCTGCTCATCGCCTCGTTTGCGTTCTACGGATCCTACGCGTTGGGTGCCGAACATTTCTGGTGGTCCTACACCTTGTTGGTGATTGCCGGTGCCTGCATGTACGCGCCGTACGGGCCGTTCTTCGCGATCATCCCGGAAATCCTTCCGGCCAACGTCGCGGGTGGCGCCATGGCGCTGATCAACAGCATGGGCGCGCTTGGTTCGTTCGGCGGCTCTTACCTGGTGGGTTACCTGAACAGCTCCACCGGCTCGCCGGGCGCCTCGTACTTGTTGATGAGTGGCGCGTTGATGCTCTCAGTGGTGCTCACGGTGTTCCTCAAACCCGGCGCCAGCGACCGGGAGCGGCCCACGGTAGCGCGTCCCCTCACGGCTCATTCCTGAATTGAAGTTGAGATCAAACCGATGAAAAAGCAGGTCGTCCTGTACAAGAAACTCTCGCCGCTGCTCATGGCTCGCTTGCATGAACACACCGAAGTAACGTTGATCGACAGCCTCGATGCCGAAGGCCTCGGCAAACTGCGCGACGCCCTGCCCCGTGCCAACGGTCTGCTCGGCGCCAGCCTGAAACTCGATGCTGAACTGCTCGATCTGGCGCCCGACCTCGAAGCCATCGCCAGCGTCTCGGTGGGCGTCGACAACTACGACATCGACTACCTCACCGAGCGGCGCATCTTGCTAAGCAACACGCCGGACGTTCTCACCGAAACCACTGCAGACACTGGTTTTGCTCTGATCCTGGCCACGGCCCGGCGTGTGGTGGAGCTGGCCAGCATGATTCGCGAAGGCAAGTGGACCCGTAACATCGGCCCTGCGCATTTCGGCACCGATGTGCACGGTAAAACCCTGGGCATCATCGGCATGGGCCGCATCGGCGAAGCGCTGGCCCAACGCGGGCACTTCGGTTTTGGAATGCCGGTGATCTATCACAGCCACTCGCCAAAACCGGCGGTGGAACAGCGTTTCAATGCGCAGTACCGCAGCCTGACCGAACTGTTGCAGCAGGCCGATTTCATTTGCCTGACGCTGCCGCTGACCGCTGAAACCGAAGGGCTGATGGGTGCCACGGAATTTGCGTTGATGCGGCCCGAAAGCATCTTCATCAACATTTCGCGGGGCAAGGTTGTCGATGAAGCGGCGTTGATCGATGCCTTGCGTACGGGGCAGATTCGCGGGGCGGGGCTGGATGTGTTTGAGCGTGAGCCTTTGAGCCTTGATTCGCCGTTGCTGCAGTTGAATAACGTGGTGGCCACTCCGCACATGGGTTCTGCGACCCATGAAACGCGGGAGGCCATGGCCAAGTGTGCGGTGGACAATCTGCTGGCGGCGCTGGCGGGTGAGCGGCCGATGAATTTGGTGAATGCCGGGGCGTGGCAGGCTTGAGGCTGTCGTTGCCCTGCTGGCAGCCATCGCTAGCAGGTCAGCTCCCAGAGTTACGTAATCTCTGTGGAGGTCGCATGAGCCAAGCAAAAAAACGACGAATGGGGACGTAAAACTGGTAGTTCTTACAGGTTTCATGGCGCGGTAACCACGCTATAACGGGGCTGAATCTTCACGCTGGACGCTGGAACCAAGCCGTCTCAGGAAGGAACCGCCGCCCACCTCATTGATTGAAATGGGAATGCCTGCCATGAACCACCAGACCCCGATCCCCGCTCGAGCCCGCACTCTCCAGTCTGATTCGCCAACATCGAAAGCCCAACAGCCACTCCAAATTGCACTGACCACCCGAGAGAAAGAAGCGCTGTTATGGAGTGCCAAAGGTAAATCCTCATGGGAAATTAGCCGGATTTTCAATTGCACCGAGGCCGGGGTGAATTATCACTTCAGCAATATCCGGCGCAAGTTTGGGGTCAGTTCGAGGTGGGCGGCAGTGATGATGGCTTTGGAGTTGGGGTTGATTCAGATGCATTGAGGCTTACCCTTGTATGCGCGACATTTGCTAGATACACCACCTTCATTAAGCCACCTACAATTTTGCCCGGTATTGAATATTTTTAATAATCAATACCGGGCTAGAAAAATATCGATGATTAGTAGATAAAATCCTGCCTTCTAAAATTGCTACCCTGACGTACAGCTGCTTGATTACGTTTAGTTAACTGTTCCTTGGAAAGAGGATTGCCGTATTGATTTAAGAATGCATTCCGCTGACGACTTGCCTCCATTCTTCCATTTCGTGTAACTCTGTCCGAGCTAAGCCGAGTGATTGCCTTACTTCCTTCGTTATCAAATAGGAAACTATAATTGCTATAAGCCTCTTTCGTTGCGTCTTTCATGGAACGATAGCCTTCAATATCAGCTTGATGCTTAGTGTAATATTGATCCGCGCGCGAGCGTTCGTCGTTATACGATTCCCCTGCGGATTTAAGACTTTTCAGATGTTTCATTTTTTCTTGATAACGGGCGACGTAACCAGCTGATTTATCGAGATTTTTTTTTGCCGATACATACGTCGATTCCGCACCGTTCACATCTTTCCGAGTTACCTTATGCAACACCGCAGAAGGTTTACCCTTTGGCACCTGCCGCAACGCGGCCGGGATATTATTCGCACCCTTGCTGTTTGTGTTTAGTTTAAATAGTCGGGCCACCCAGCTGTAATGACCCGTCGGATCTGTAAACCCAATGGGATCGCCCAGACAATACATATATCCATTCACCCCCCCCTCACCAAACGGACTCCAACTATCAGGACTATTAAACCGCATCAACACCGGATTAAACGCTCGATACCCATTCCCCAAAAAATACCACCCGGTCTGCTCTTCGCGTCGCTCGCCGTTATACCCCAGCGAACTACTCACCGAGGCGTCCTGCGCACGATGTCCATACGCCGAATAAGCAACATCGTTGCGCCCTGTCTTGCCGACCTCGCTGAACACACTGTTCTTATGATCAGTGGCCAGCATCAACGACTTTGGGTCGCCACCGGCCTTGAGCTCTGCGAGCACCACCTCGTCACCGCGGATGAACGTGCTGCTGTCGGCGCCCTTGATCTGGTTGGCCAATTGATCGCCCTGATAGAAGCGTTGCTCCTGGCCGCTCTCTTCGTTCATACCAGCCAGGGTGTCTACCGGGGTATAGCTGTAGCTACGGGGCGCGCCGCCCGATGGGCCACTGACTCTGCTCAAGCGGCCCAATGGATCGTAGTCGAGGGTACGACTGGCTTCATCGAGGATCAGGTGGCCGTTCTTGTTGTACTTCAGCAGGATTTCACTTGGGTAATCCGGATGGTTGTTGATTACCTTGATCAGTTGCGTCGGATCAACCGCGTCGTAGGTATAAATCGCGCGGTTGCTGCCACCCTCAAACGTGGTAATAACAGTGCGCAAGTTGTCCAGTGCGCTGAAAGAAAACGTCTGTCTGATGATGGTTTTGTTATAGGGGTCAACGGGCAACTGGGGCCCCGTACAGTTGTAGCTGATCAGCCGGCCTCGCGGGTCATAACCGTAAGTCTCGTCGCGAAGCAAACCATCGTCCTCCTTAAGGGTTCGCTGGTCATTGCCGTAAGTCTCTTCAACGCATTCCCTAAGGGTTCGCTGGACGAGGCCATCGACATCGTTGTAGGCCTGGGTCAGTTCCTGAATGACCCCGTTGAGATCGAATCTGCGCAGGGTTTCCCGATCAAACTCATCGTACTGCAGCGTAATGCCAACCCGTTGCCCACCAGCGCTGTCAGTGGTGGTAATGCTTGCCGTACGACCCAGGGAATCGTAAGTAAACACAGATGCGGTAGTGCCCAATTGCGTCTGCTCAAGCCGCCCCTTGGTGTCATATCGATATGTCTGTTGCTGACGCAGCACATCGGTGTAGCCCAGCAGGCGACCGAGGCGGCTGTAGTTGTAGCTCATGGTGTACTCGACATCTTCCACTGTGCGTTTTTCGCTTTTTTGCTCCCCGGTGCTGTAATAGTCCCGTGTCAGGGTAATGCCTTGTTCCTGACATGAGATCAGGCGCGCATTTTTCGGGTCATAAACGTACGTGGAGTCGTCGAACAAGCCCTCGGCGCCCTGTTGAGGCATTCGCCGCAACACCGGTTCTTCGCCTAGTTGAGGTACATAGTCGTACTCGATCACTTCGCCGTTAGGGGTAGTGACCTTCCATGGTTGCGTTTGTCCGGGCTTGTAGTCGAATGTCTGGATGCGTCCGCCAGTGATCGCCTCGATCCGCCGCGACAAACCGTCAAACGTCTGCTCACCGAGCACGGTGTCGTCGACGCTGATTAACGTTGGTAAATCCTCGCGACTGTGCGGGGCAAAACTGCGGCGCACCACGGCTTCACCCGGCAGTGTATTTTCAATAAGCCGGTCGAAGACGTCGTAGCCATATAGCGTCACGCGCTGCGTCTCACCGAAGCCCACGATTTCCTTGTGAGTGCGGCCCAACCCGTCATAAAAATATTGCTGTAAGCTGACACGCAGCCCGGCACGATCAAAGCGTTCGGTGCGGGTCGGTTTCTCGAACAGGTTGAGCCAGGTTTCGGTGACGCCACTCACCTGCGGACTGACCCCAGCCCCTTCCCGCCAACTACGCTGGATCGGACCTTTAGAGTCCTCAGTACCAATAGGATCGTTTTCCTCGAACGTTTTCACCCCGTCAGGCCCGGTGACACAACGCTGCTGTCCCCAGTCGTCGAATTCATATTCGCTGGTCAGTTCCAGGGCCTCTGTTTCCAGCCAGTCGAACTCGGTTTCCTTGACCAGATTGCCAAAAGCATCGTGCGTTCCTGCGTAGGTCTGGCGTAACGGGCGCCCGGGCGCAGGGTTATCCGCGTCGTCCCGTTCTTCGTAGATCGCCCGGTTCAGCCCGTCGAACCGGGTGATGGTCTTCACTTGCTTGACGTCAAACAACCGTTGCTCGGCTTGCTCTCCGTGACTGGCACACAGGACATATTCATAGTCACGAAACGCCTCAAAGTCAGTACCCGGTGCCACAGTCTCGCGAGTAACCCGCCGCAGTGCATCGTAGGCGTACCGGATTTCGACATCGTTGTCATCGCGATTCAGCAGTGGCTCGCCGTTGAGCAATGAGTGCTGCAAGGTGATGATTTTCTGCACATTCTTTCGGTCGGCGAGATGTTCGAACCCTGTGACTGTCTCCACCGTTTGCAGCACACTTTCCTTGAACGCGGGACTGTCGAGTTTGCTGTAGGCGTAGTCAGTGATCGTTGATTTTTCGTTCATCGTTACCGTCTGGCGCGTGACGCGGCCATGCAGGAATGCGTTGACCGGCTCATTGGCGTGCTCAAATGCCGTGTGTTCCAGCTCGGTTGCGCTGCTACCTGCCATCTGCGCCAGAACCTGATGTTCGACCGTGAGCCAGTTGCTCAGGTTGCTGCCCGTCAGTGCTGGCAAGGATTTGTAGGTGAAACGGGTACGCAATGTAGGCGCCTGGCCATCGGTCGAAGCGGCCGGGGTGACGGTTTTTTCCTTGAGCTGTCGAACGAAGCCTTCGGGGTCGGGCGGGCAAAAACCCTCTTCTCCGGCCGCGGGATACCAGACACTGGTTTCGACCACACCATTGGTCTGGGTCTGGGTCAACAGGTTGCCGAAGTTGTCATAGGTAGAACTGACGGTTTCGCTACGGCGCTTGTTCGGGTTATTCAACAGCGACCAACTGGTCTTGTTTTCCTTGGGTAACTGGCAGTAATTGGGCTGCTGCTCGAAGGCGACATTTGGCGACAGGTAGTACGTAGTGTCGACCGTCTGCACGTTGTTGTTCTGCGTCGTGGTTTCGCTGGTGAGTAAATGGAACTGGTTGAACTTGCGATCGATGCTGCGCGCCGGTCGGTCATTGACGAACAGCGTCTCAACGCTGCTGTACTCGTAGGAGCCGATGTACTTGTAGAGGTTATCAAGCCCGTCATCGGCCCAAGACACGGTAAGACCATACCCCAGGAAATTTTTGTCCTGGGGGTAGGTGTAACGCACATCAATCGTCGGCTGGCTGAAGCCCGGTGTTGAAAGATGCCGGGTAACCCGGGGCAATGGCGTGCGACCGCTGCCGGTGGGGAACTTATGGCCACCATCCTCATAGAAGACCTCTTCGCGGCCACCGGTGGGGGTGTCGACCTTTTTGATGCACAGGTGACCAAGAACAAGCTCGTATTCAAAACGCCAGGAAGCCAGGTTGTCAGTGGGCAGGCTGATCTTGCTCACATATCTTTCAGCAGCCGTCAGCGTCATCACGAAACGCGCTAGCGGGGCCCCATCCGGGCCGCCAAAAGGCTGTAGCAACACCTCGACGAATACACTTTCGCGCTTGATCGTCAGCAGGACATTGCCGGCGCCGTCCTTGATCCACGCCAGCATCGGAGCATTGTTGTATATCTCATAGCCGAGTGTGACCTTATGCCCTTCGGGTGCATACATTTCCACCGGCAACGCCACCCGGTTCTGGGCACTGCCCATCATTCCCAGAACCTCCACCAGACCGGACTTGTGCACGACCCGGAATTGGTCGACGCCCTCTTCGTAGAAATGAAAGCTGTCGAGTTTCTTTTCTTTCATGGTCAATTGACCGCTGACACTGTCGCGTCCGGTGACCTTGAAAGTTTCACCACTGCTGAGCGACAACACCTGGTTGCCCGGGGTGTATTGCGACAGCTGCAGATTCCACCCATGGCCAAAACCGCTGTCCAGGGTATTAAGCGGATTGAAGCTCAGGGCCAAGGGCACGCCCGGCCCGCGCAGGTCGTTGGTTTTGACATCGGGCAAACTGATTGACACCGTGTATTGCCCGGTGCGCGGGTCAACGCCGCTTTGGAGGAAGCTCATGAAGTTGAAAGCGTTGGAGTGTACGGAAGTTGAGGTGGTCATTTTGAATTCCTCAAGGGTTAAATGACATTGCAAGGCAAAGTCTGATGTATGTGAACAAGCGAAGATGGGGGGGGTACTGTTATTAACCAGGAGCAGAGCCCGTAATCCTCACACAACTTAACTCGTCTTTCTGGTCTCCTCCCTTAACGTATTTATCTGTAAGAATCACCCCTCTCACCACGATATCATTTACATTCTTCCCCTTCAGATCGGCAATTCTGATCCATCCCGTCGATACGTGATCGATATACGTTTTCAAATGAAACTCCCACTGACTGGAAGTATCGTCACAAAAATCATCTTCCAGAGAAAAAAGGGTAGCCGAACGTACATTTTCGAGTCGAAAATAATTTAATCTATCACGCCTGCAGTAATCCGGACTTGTATTATCCAATTTGTGATTTTTTTCTCCCGTGGTAACTGTAATCCCACAACCATTACCCGAGCCATCCGCTTCTGGCGACAACTGAATCACCCCCGAACTCTGCGTCGACTCATCTATCTTTGTTTCGGCGCAAGCACCAAACGCGACAGTCATCAAAAACATAACCAACCAAAAGTTAATTGCTTTCATGGCATAACTCCTACTCTCTTGGAAATTGATCTTGCCTAGATATTCGCTCTGCAATTCATCTCAAGAACTGCATTCCTTTTACCCGGACGGAGTAAAGAGTGTATGCATCAGTCTATTACGACTACCCACTACGCCTGGCGCCAGAAAACCAATTTGTCGACGGTGCTTGTTACCATGCTTATCAATTAACTCGACAGCCATATTTCGATAAAGCTTATCCCTGTCCACATTTCCGGTACTCTGATATACAACGCGATCAGAGCGATGTAGCGTAATGACAAGCGTTCCCTTCGCAAAATTCAACTTATCTATATCAATATCTAGCGACTCGTACCTACGGACAATTCTTGTTAGTGCTTGGTCGAATTGAACTTTCCCATCCACTGCGGGCTCATTCGAATCCTGAAAAATGTATCCTGTCCAACTGAACATGGTTTCCGCCAGTTGCTCGCTCTCCCACCGAATCATTGAGCGCGAAGGAAGCTTGAGACGATCCTCGGGCTGAGTGAACAAAAACTCCACCGTTTCGAAAGTTGTCCCCCGAATGCCGGGGCTTCCCGTGTATTCCAAACTCCAGTAGTCGACAGTCCTCAAATGAAAATCGAAATCATCTTCTGGGTTTGTCGGGTCATTCGGGTCTGGATTGCCTGAACCTCCGTCAACCTTGACCCGTTGCAAGGTGTAATCGCTGTGCATGAAATCAGGAACCGCCAACGGTGTCAGTTCAATCTCAGCGTTTGTAACCGCGTTATCCTTCGACCGATACGTTCGATCGTTCGAATCCCCCACCAATGATGCATAAAACGTCCTGGTCTGCCCGGCGCGCTCACGTGTATGAACATAAAAATCCAGTTGATTCATGATCGGGTCTGGCGGATCGTCTTGCGAGGCACTTCTGGGAATAGCCAGTTCAAAGCGATTGGTGATCAACCGCGCACGCCATTTCTCGTCATCGTTCGCGGGCATACCCTCAAGGGCATCATCGACGAACTCCATCTCGTCATTCGCGGAGTCCTCCACCAACTTCATGCTGGCTTTTTCAATCACACTCAGTGGGTAGGCAACGTCGCCCACCGGCGTAGTCTCGACCTTCACTTTCGTGTACAGCTGCTGGTAGCCGTTGCCAAACAGCGACCCCTGGCGTTCACCGTCAAGCCCGCCTGGCACCGTAATAGTGAATGTCGTGAGGTCTGTCCAAGTCGGTTCCGGATCGAGTTCACTGAACTCGATGACGCTATAACCACTGGACAGCACTACGCCGTTTCGCACGATTTCGCACTGCACCACGCTGCTGGAGCTAACACCTTGCGCCGGCGCGGTGAACCGGCCATTGGCATCGACCGAACCGCCGCCGCTGATGACCTTCCAGCGCCGGGGTACACCAGGCAGCAGTGAGGCATCGTCCTTTAACTGAACATTGTCGAAGTGCTTGAGCGTCGGCACATAGGGCGGGTCAACTTTCAGCTGTTGCTGTGCGTTGACCAGCACCAGCGAGGACTGACGCTTTTCACCGCCCGAGGCTTCAACCCGTTGCACTACCAGGCCTTTAGTTCTGGCGCGGGCGTCGGGGGTAAAACGACCTTGGTTACCACTCTGGACCAAGGCGCCATACTCGGGAGGCAGCAACGACCAGGTTACGGGCACAGCGCCGGCTGTCGAGGCAGTCAACACAATGGGTTGCACTTGAGTTCCCGCGGCAAAGGTCGATACCCGCGGGGCTACCGTCATTTCATCAAAGGCCACCAACAACAGTGCCGAGGCCTTGTAAGTGACACCCCCGCTGAGGTACTCGGCGGTGACCACAACGTGCAGCGAATCATGTCCGATCAACGCTGTGGAGACGGCGGTGTACAGGCCGTTGGCAATCGTGCCGTGCCCGGCTTGGGTGTGGCTCTGCAGGCTGACCGCGCTCCAGTTACTGGCCGTAATGGTTTGCCCTTCCCAGTTACGTAAGGTGAACTGCTGCGTGTCACCGGCCTTGAGTGTCTTGAAGGCTGGCTCCAGCGAGATACGGGTTCTTTTAGGGCTGATATTACCGAACACGCCAAGATCATGCGGCACATGCCGCTCGCGCTCTTCGAACATGTTTTCGCCCGGAAACAACAGGTTATTCAGTACATCCAGCTGACCGTCTTCGATGTATTCAATCATTTCTTTGGACAGAATCATCGACGCCGAATATCGGTAACTGCCGTCCAACTCCTGGTCATCAGGAATCAGATAGGGAAAACTTGCATCCGGTGGAAACCGCCCTTCGCTTGTATTGCCCAGTAATTTAATGAGAACCACCACACCGCCATCGCCAAAGTTCAACGCGCCTTGAACTTTGGCCCCTGGGGCTGCCTGGGTGAGAATGCGAAATGATGTCGGAGTCAGGTAGTTGTATCCTTTTAAATCCAACATCCCCAACTGAAAAACGCTGCGATGTTGTGGCAATGCTTCGAAGCGTTGTTTGAAAAAATCAGCAAACCGTGCATTGGCCGCCTCGTCGTCGCCGGCCAAATTGCAACGAAAGTTGACGCCTTGGGACAAATTCAACTTGACCTTGCCACGCTTGTCGATCTCACCGACGACCAAGGATAAGTCAATGTCCATTACCAGCTTGAACTCTTGTTGCTCGGCAATATTAAATGCCGACAAAAACACTCCCTGCGTACCCGGTGTTTGGCGTGACGCAGTGTACCGGCCGGCAATAATATTCATCGTCAATACAGCGGTCGAGTTGGTCAGTGAAGCGGTATTGAACGAGAGCAACGGTTGTCCAAGACCTATACTTTTCAGTTCAACAATATCGTAGCTTCCCTCTCCCTGCGTAATACGCCCGGAAAATGGCGGCAGAAAGCTGTAGCCATCGAACCGCTCAATGTATTGTTGTTCCAACAATCGATTGACCCGGCTACGACTAAACACCGAAACAGCACCCCAGCCCTGGGTCACCGAACCCTGCCGCATCCGGACAAGCAAACTTTGGAGCGAATTAACAGACATGATAGTGCCCTCTGCCGTTGTTCGAAAAAACAAAGCAAGTAATGACGTTTATATATCAATCAAACCCAATATTATTTAGTCAGCGCGCTAATTACCGTAGGAAAATCTACCAACGGCAGTGGCAATATTAAGTGCCCCTCGAACTTACCGAATTCACCGGTATCCGCCACTGCATTAATTAATACAAACCGCTCCTTTGTTCCTATGTCTTCGCTATAGAGACCTGCCTGACTGATTGAACCCGGGCCGTCGACGGGTAGCGACCATACAGGATTTACGGCGTTACCGTTTATATAAGCCTGCAACTGGACTTGTCCTTCTGGCAGGTTCGGATTTTCAACGGGTTTTACCGTAATAAGAGGCTCGATCTGCAAGACCAATACATAGGCGGATGCCGACTCAATGCCTTGGCTGTCTTTCACTTCTATTTCATCAAGCACATAGGTTTTGTTCGAAACCTTCGACCCGGCAATGTAGGTGCGACCTCCGGGTTGGTCGCTAGCAACTAGTTGGCCGCTCTCACCCGGTACAGGATTTTTAATCGACCAGTTCAGTGGCATTCCGTCGAGCTGCCCCGCCGAAAGTTCTACCTGCTGCCCGTAGTAACACAACTGGATTTGCGGGTTGATGGTAATCGGGTTCGCCTGCACCGTGATCAAGGTCACGCTGCGTTCTCCGGTCCCGGTGTCCGTGGCAATGGCCAACACGCGAAGGTATGAGCCACCCATCGCATGAGCCGCCGGTGCGCGATACTCGCCTGTTGTTTCGTTGATTTGTCCCGTTTCACCGCCGCCCCCCGAAAGAGGCTCCAGCGTCCAGCGCAAGTTTTCACGCACCGGTTCCGTAGTCAGTTGCAAGCGCTTGCCGGCAACCACCAAGGGTTGCTGCTGGACGATCTCGAACGACGCACCGGACGCATGGATCTGGCCAAATAGTGCTTGATCAAAGGGCAACGTCACATGGGACGCTTGCAACGTACTGCCGCCGACGATATCAACATCCGTCAGGTAATCTTCAGAAGCACGGGTCGTCAACGTGCTGGAGAACGCCTCTAGCAATGCTCGCTTGACCGCATTGGTGACGAAGTCCTTGATTTGCTCAACTTCCCCAGCAGGCAACGAAGGCAGCCCGGATTCAATGGTAACTTCTTGTGTATGGGTATACGGCGTGGACAATTCGCCTTCCATGCCCGAAGCGCCAGACTCTTCCACCCACAAGCGAAACTCGTGCAACAGATGGGTGCTGATCTCTACCGTGTAGGACTTCCAGGTGGTACCTCCCAGCGGGCGGTATCTGAACGGCAGGCTGGCCTTGCCTTGCCAGCGTTGCACGACCTGGTTCTGGTCAAATTCGATGGTCAGCGGCATGGCGCCCCCTACAGTGGGCAAGCTGAACGGATCGGATTCGAACCGGTATTCACTCGTTTCATAATCAGTGGCAGCCACTTGCAGCCCCCCGCGACGGGCGACCATTTTTGCCAATGAGCCCGCTTCGTCGGCAATATGCTCGAAGTCAGCATCATCCAGCATTTGCATCAGTGCATGGCCGAATGCCGCGCGATGGATTAACGCTCGGGAAAACAACTCGGTCGCGGAATAACTGTGCTGCGCATCATCGTCCGGAATCAGGTACTTGAAACCAGAGTTGTCCCCCGGAAATGACCCTGCGGCGCCATTGACCGAACGTGCAAACAAAATCACGGCACCGCTCTCATCGACGGTATCGGGAATCTGGGCAGGTGCGTTGCGATGCTGTGTCCGTACATCGATGCTGCGGGTAAACATGAAAGGGTTGCCTTGATCAGGCAACGTCGCCAGAGCGTGAAGCCTTTTCTGATCGGCCAAGCGGTCAAACCACTCTTTGAACAACTTCCCGGCTTCGCGTTGCTCAGTAGGCGTACGGAACAAGGTCAGCAATACGTCCTCGCTGTTGGCCAGGTCCAGCACAACATTTGCAGCGTTTGTGCCCAGCGGTATGTCCAGCGTCACGTGTGAGCCATTCAGTGGATCCAGGGCGGTAAGGCTATGGATTTCTTTGTGGCCCTGGACCGTTTCCACCATCATCTGCGTCCCCCCGACAACTGCCAGGCTCAAGGCCGTTTTCGCACTTTGCAAGGAGGCACGCTGGAAGGACAACATGGGCGCCGCCAACCTGAAACCCGACAAATAATGGGTAATGTTGGTGTCGGGGATATCCATCGAGCCTGTGATCACACCCAGATCATTGCCCTGGCTCAGGCGAATAATATGGTCGTGCTGCAAGCCCAGGTTCAGCTTGTGTCCATCCAGCGCAACGATCTGGTCCCAGCCCAACATTTGCGACGTGTCTTTCATCCACGCCAACAGACATTCCAATGAGTTACTGGCCATGGAAGGTGCTCCCAGTGAAGAGTTATCAGTCTGATTTTGGGTATTCATTGGCTCATAATCTCAAGCCACTGGGGGAACTCGACCAGGGGCAGCGGCAGAATCAGATGGCCCTCGGCAAGCCCAACAAAATCAATTTCCATCTTGAAAAGGATTAGCGCATATCGCCCGGTAGCCGCAGGATCCGCACGGTACACACCTGTCGCTTTATCAATGGTGCCCTGCCCTGTGAAGGCCAAGCTCCAGTCGCCTCGGCCATCGGGCACTGTGTTGCCATTGACTGAGGCCTGTAACTGGACTCGACCTTGCGTAACATCGGTAGAGAGAATCCTCACGCTGACCATTGGTTGTTTCTGTAACGCCAGAACATGCATCGAGCGAGTACCACCAGTGCTGGTGTTCTTCACTTCAACCTGATCGATTACATAAGTTTTGGTCGTCACCACTGGCCCATGGTGGTAGGTGCGATCGCCACCCGGTTTGTCACTCGGCTTTAACTCACCGCTCTCACCGGGAACGGTATTCTTGATCGACCATTGCAAGTTCCCCGCACCCAGCACACCCGCCGACAGCTCAACGGTGGCACCGACATCGCAGACCTGGATCAGGGGATGGATTGACAGTTCATCGACCACCACCGTCACCAATGCCGAACTGAAATAACCGCTGCCCGGGGCCGTCGCCGTGACCCGCACGCGGGTGAAACGCCCCTTGATGGTCGACGCTGCCGGGGCCTGATAAACACCGCTGGCATTAATAGTCCCGGGAACACCGGGGCCTTCCACCAGGTTTTCCACCTTCCACTGCACACCAGCCACCACGGGAGTGGTTGCAAACCGCTGGGAACCGCCTGCCTTGATGATTGGTTGCATGGGGTCGATCAGGAATGAGGTTTGTTGGGGGTTGATGCGGCCGAAAAATCCGATGTCGTGAGGGGCGTAGATTTCGTTGCCTTGAATGGCTTGGCCGAAGTTGAGCGTTAAGATCTCTTGAATTGTTTCTGTAATTGATATCTCTGTGTTTAGTCGCTCATCAAACTCAGCTTTAAACCTCTCAAAGATCATCTCAGTTAAATAAACTGCGGTAACCAGAGGAAGCAGTACGATTAGCAAAATGTCGTACCAGAATTCGCCCTCATCGCCCCCTGTGGCGGATTCAAAACTAGTACGCGGTACGAATTGAATACCTGTTCGACGCAACAGCACACCACTATCCGATTGCTCAACCGAATACTCCACCAGCAATTCAAACTCCAGTTTGAACCTGAAATACCCTGGAGCCTGCCCGGCAGTTAAAAAAGTAAAGTCAATTATGGTCGAGGGCTTCCATCCGATTAAAACTTTACTATCCACAAGCTCAACAGTGAGTTTGTTCAAATCCTTACTCAAGAAAGCACCTAGCGAGGAATTCATCACAATTTCAATTTCCTCTCCGGAAGACAAGGTAATTTTTTTTGTAGTTTCGAGTTCAGGAACTAAAAATTCTCCACTGTTCAATACGGCCGTTTTCAACTCCCCGTCTTGATCATAAATATGTATGAATTCATCGCTCTGCAAAAGATTAGAAACCTCGCGTAGAACCGGGCCAGCTATCGTTCGACTGGAGTCCAACAACACTGTTGCCGAATAGTCCTTCCCCTGATCATCAGGAATCAAATATTTGTAATTTTGACCTGGAAAGTTCCCTCCCAAACGCTTTTCCATCCTGACTAAAGCAAGTACAGCACCATCACCGAACTCCGGAGACTTCGGATCCCGTGCCGCCGGCGAGTTGCTCGCCTGGGTTCGTAACTCAAACGACAACGGACGCATCAGCTCATTCGTCCCCCGTTCAATCTTGCCCAACTCATAAACCCGCTGATCATCCGGCAACTGGTTGAACAAATCCTTGAAGAAGTCCCCACCCAACCGTTGCTCATGCTGCGTTTCGGCAAACGTTAACCGAAAGTTATCGCTCTTACTCAAATCCAGTTTGACCCGCCCATCCTGGTCAACATCACCAGGCACTTCATTCAATAGCAAATCCAGATATAGTTTCGGCCCTTTCAACGGATCTATTTCATCCACCTTATAGGCTTTCCACCCTACACTTTCTTTTTCCAGGGTGAGTTGACTCCCCCCCATGACCGACATTGTCAGCAAGGCCTTGGAGTCGTTGAGATTAGCGTTTTCAAACGACAGAACAGGCACATCCATCACAAAATCGTGTATCAGTTCCATTCGTTTATTATCAACAATCATCACCTCCCCCCTTACCGCGGGAAGATAACTATGATCGCGAAAGCGCCTCATATATTCCTGCACTACGATCAGATTGGTCTTGCGACGTTCCAAAGCCACAACAAGCCCCCAGCCCAACATGCGCGAACTGTTCTTCATCCAGGCCAAAAGGCTGGCAAGCGAATTACCTGACATCATAATCACCTCATTAAGATTGAACGACTACCAGCCGGAGACTACTCAACGAGCCGGGGGGATATCATAGGAAGTTGCTTGTAACTGAAGCCTCCATCAAAACTGGCTTCGACGGTCACATTGAACTGCTGATTGAGTTTCAGTTTCGCCAAAAAAGTGCGAGACAGTTTCGCCTGGATTTCGCCTTCCAAATATTCGTCTTCGGTAACTACTTCAGTAGCACCGACGCGAACGTTAAATGTTTCCTCCACGTCGCCCGCCTGAAGAACGCCTTTGGCGTATATCCGTAACCGCTGCCCTTCGGCCATCGATACCCACGCTCGCAGTCGAACAGTCACGGCATCGCTAACGGTCTTTAACGAAACTTCAGCGTTGGATGCTCCAGGGGGGGAAGTGATCTGGAGGGTTGGCCACCCGCTGGTCAGATTCTTGATTTGAAGGTCGTAGCGCCGGGATTTAACGGCTTTCTCACCCGGCGGTGTGACTTCATAAAACACATCCAAACGCTTACCCAGGTTCGCAGGCACATAGCGTTTAGGAATCTTGAATGTTTTCGGATCGCCGAAATCAGGGTCGGCCATGTAATGCCCCCCCGGTTGGAAACCATCGAAGACCATCTGCACCTTATCGTTCGAGCCGATCACCGCCTCCTCAGGAAGCAGTATGGTGATGCCGTTCAAGGCGTTCTGGCCCAACAGGAATCCTTGGTAGTCGTCAGGCCCGTCGGGTGTTACACCAACGATAATGGGCGGCGGCAGGTTCAAGGGTTTGCGCAGCATCAACGGCAATGTCAGCGACGCGCCCGCACTGCCCAGCCGGGCATACTCATACATCAGGCTCACTTCATTGCCGCTGTTGGCTGCCAGCCACGCATGGCCGAAAGGGATGTGCAGTGTCTGACTGTCGATGGTCGTCTGATCAACGTATATCGCAATGACCAAGCGGGATTCACCCATGGCGTGCAGCATCACGCAGTCACCTACCTGAATGCCGGCATACAACTCAATGCTCAGCGTAATGCCGTCCGGGTAGGCGTCGGGATCCAGGGTGTCACCAGCAAAGTCCTTGATTGACAGGCGCGGCAGCAACTCTGGGCTCGTTTTTTCGAGAATGTGTAAGGTTTGTTTTTCCGACACCGTGGCAACAGTCGGCGTGACATAGGCGATGCTGTAGCTCGCCTCAATATGGTCACCTGTTTGAAGCTGTTGTAGTGCATCTTTTGGAACCGTCCAGTAAACGGGTTCGCCGATGTTTTCGGCAGTCAGGGTCCTGGGTCGCTTGAGCGTTTCGAAGTAGACGCCTCCATAAAAAATATCCACGCTCAATGTCACCACATCCCCCACCGACATCGCCTGATAAGGTGGCGCTACCACCGTCGCTCCGTTAATACCTAGTTTATCGGGGTCCAGTTCAAGGTTATGCGACTCAGTGAACTGAGCAACCGGCAGTAAAACCGTCGTGTTGTCAGGCGAGGTCGGTGCTGTTGCCATCATGCGAACTCCCTTGCGTTCCCTGCATGGATGTCGGTTGTTAACCGGGCGTCAGTCAGGTTGCTGGTCATCGATGGCTAGTTTGTACGCCTTGTTTTGCGGCCTGCCTACTATCAGAACTGATAGGTTACCCGGCGTCGATCGGCTGATATTGTTTTTGCCGAACGCCTGTCACCCGTTATTGCACGTCAGTAAACACCGCATAGGCTGGCCGTTATCGCTGCTTTTTGCCTGCCGTCGTTTTTGAGGTGGTAGTCACAGATATTGTTGATCCCTACAGGTGTTCGAACCGCTATTTTACCCGCCGACATGTAGAGGTTAATCACAATGACTGCCACCAGTTCCGTGTCCTCTAATGCGCTTAACTTCATGAGTTCAATGGAGAATGGCGTTGATCCACGCACCGGTTTGTATACGGTTTCGATCAGCTTCCCCGAGCTACAAACCAATGATTTACGCGGCCCGGGATTTGGCCTCGCATTGGCGTACAGTCCGCTCAACACGGTGGACAGCGGATACGGCATGGGTTGGAACCTGCAGTTGTCGCAGTACACGCTGAGTAGCAATATTCTTTCGCTGAGCACCGGCGAAACTTTCAAGGTTACTGGAACCGACAGTACCAGTGGTCAGTTGACCATGAAGGAAAAGAAGCTCGACAGCTTCCATTTCTATCCGGAAGGCACCAACCGTTACCGCGTCATGCACAAGTCCGGTCTGGTCGAGATCCTGGAGGTTTACGGCAGTTCGCAAAACCGTGTGGCGATGCCCGTCGAAATTCACTCGCCCACCGGGCACAAGATCACCCTCGATTACGAGACGTTCGATGGGGTTCACCTGATCCTGACATCGGTCAAGGATGATTCGGGTCAGACCCTGCTGAGCATCAAGCGCGAAAGCGCCTCCGTCGAATTGTTACAGCTACCTTTTGGCGGGCCGGATGGCCGCCCGTTGGCGCGCTACGTCATGACCCTGGATACGACCGACAGACGCGTCGCCAGTATCAGCCTGCCCCAGACCGGACTGCCCGACGACCCGCTGGCGTCCTGGCGTTTCAAATACAGTTTGGTCAACGACCAGCTTTGTATGTCCCAGGTAGAAACCCCCTCGGGCGGACGTGAGGTAATGTCCTATGAAGACGGTGGCCATCAGTTCCCGCCTGCAAGTGGACGCAAACCCCTGCCCCGCGTAACCCGTCATGTAACGCATCCGGGGTTCAATCAACCGTCGATTGAGGTGCGCTACACCTACAAGCGCCAATCGAGTGATGTCGAAAAGAACTTCCTCGGCTTTGGTCTTCCCATTGCCTGGACTGAAGACGGACTCGACAACCTTTACAAACACACGGGTTCCTATGAGTACGCCACCGTTGAAACCCTGTGGGTTGACGACAAAGCGCAACGCAAAATCGAGCGCTCCTTCAATCAGTTCCACCTGCTGACCCGCGAAGCCACCACCCAGGGCAACAATGTGCAAACGGTCGAGACCGAGTACTTTCTAACGCCGGGCGCAAGCTACGATCAACAACCCAACTATTGCCAGATGCCCAAGTCGGTCAAAACCACTTGGTCGCAACTCGACAACCCCAACCGCCGACGCGCTGAAACCGTCAGCAGCACGTACGACAATTTTGGCAACATGCGCACCCAGACCCAGGCCAACGGCGTGGTCGAAACCAGTCTCTGGTATCCCGCGGCCGGAGAAGAGGGTTTTTGCCCGCCCGACCCCGAAGGCTTCGTGCGTCAGCTCAAAGAAAAAACCGTCACCCCGGCCCCCTCGGCCAACGGCCACGCACCGACCTTGCGCACGCGTTATCGCTACAAGAAATTGAAGGCGCTGGTGGGCAGCTCCCTGAAAGAATGGCTCACGCTCGACAACGAGGTGGTGCTTGAGGTAGAGGGCAGCGGTGAGACTGAACTTGAGCGTACGGTGTATGAGCACTTTGATGTGCCGAGTGATGCGCTTCGGCATGGTCTTGTCAAATGTCAGACGGTCACATGCAACCAAAAATCCACGCATATCAAATTTGACTACTGCAAGCTCATCAGCCGTCAGTTCAACGTGCCGGTGCAAGAAACCACGCAAACCGTGAGCACCGATTTCGATGGCGTCAGCAAGGCTATTGTGCGACAGCATTCGCTGCTCACCTCGCACGAATTGATGAACCGTATCGATGGCGTGGAAACCCACTACCGCTACGACATCCTGGGGCGTCTAACCAGCGAAGTGGTGGCCCCCGGAACAGACTTCGACGCTCTTCGCGAATACCGGTACGTACTCAGCACCCAGCACGGACAACAGATCGAGCACATCAGCATCAACGCAAAAAAAATCAAGACTCGCAGCGTGCTTGACGGCTTGGGTCGTTTGATTTTCCAGGAACGGGATAACATCAACCCCAGTGTCCCGACTCGCATGTACCAGACGCTTGAAGCGCTTTACGACGGCAGGGGCAATCTGGTCGAACAGAGCGATTTCGACTGGCTTGATGGCGTCGAGCTGAAGCTCACGAGCCGCTTTCTCTATGACGACTGGGCTGAGCAATCCGTGGTGATCGGCCCCGACGGCGTCGAAGGCCATCAGCACATTGACCCTATCGGTACGGAGGAATCCCGCGGGCCGATCCAGCGTATCTGGATGCAAAGCCCAGGGCCAAACCCGGCTATCAGTGGTTTGAACGAAACCTGGACGAACCTGTTTGGCAAACCGACCCGCACCGCGACGCTGGATGCTGCCGGGAAAGAAATCGCGACCGAGACGTTCCTCTACGACGGACTGGGCCGAACCACCCAGCACAGCGATCCGTTGAAACTGATCACCCATTACACCTATGACGCCCAGTCACGCCTGGTCAGCAGTACGCTGCCCGACGAGAGCGTCATCAAACGCACTTACGCCGCGCACAGTGCGGCGGAGCTGCCGGTGGCCTTGAGCGTGACCGACAATGGCGAAGTCATTCCCGTGGGTGAACAAGAGTTCGATGGCCTGGGCCGCCTGACCCGGACCACCACCGGCAAACGCACCGAGTTTTATACCTATGAAGCTGGACAGCCGCAGATCAAGACCCGGACCACGCCCGCCAATGACACCATCGAATACGACTACAACCTGCCCCTTACCGGGCAACCGATCAGCAGCACTGCGCGGGACGAAAAAGCGACCTTCGGTTTTGACACAACCAGCGCACGCCTGACCCAGGCAAGCAATGAACAAGGCACACGTCAGTACCACTACAACATCGCTAACCAATTGCTCGGCGAAACCTGGGTCGACAACGAGGAAAAAACCTGGGAAACCCTCTACTCCGTTTCCATGCAGGGTCGTCAACTCAAGCGTACAGAGGTGATACAAACCGACAACCCTGGGCTGGATACCGTCTATACCTACGACAGCTATGGTCGAGTCAAAAACATTGATCAAGGGCAACTTTTGGTCACGGTTGAGTACAACCGCCTGGGGCAAACCAGCAAAACCACCACCCGGGACCTGACAGCAAACACCACCCTGGTGACCGAACTCACGTATGACGACCAGGGCCGCGAAACCCTGCGTACGCAGACGTTGACGGGGCAAGAACCGCGCACCCAGGAGCAGGTCTGGCAACCGGACGGCCTGCTGCACAGCCGGCACCTGAAGCAAGACGGTGTCAGTTTGCTCAAGGAAACGTTCAGTTATGATCCTCGCGGCCGACTGACGAAACACGATTGTGAGGGCAGCACTACCCTGCCCCGGGACAGCGAAGGGCGCCCGTTCAAACAGCAACTTTTTTCTTTCAGCGCACTGGACAATCTGAAGTCCGTTACGACAATTTTCCCGGACGACAGCCGCGAACGGGCGATGTTCACCTACGCCAGCGATGATCCCTGCCAGATGACAAGCATTGTCTATACACCGGCCAGGCCCAACGGCAACCCGTCGTTCACCTACGACCCCAATGGCTGCCAACTCAACGATGAACATGGGCAACTGTTGACCTACGACAGTCAAAACCGTCTGCTCGGTGTCGCAGCCGCCAGCCGATCCGTTAGCCAGTACCGCTATGATAGCCACGACCACCTGGTCACCTCGAAGCAGGGCAGCGCAAGCGAGACTTTGCGTTTTTATCAAGGCGAGCAGTTGAGCACGGTGGTTCAGGACGGCCGCCTTACCCGCCTCCTGAGCAACGGCGAGCAGCCACTGGGGCAACAAGAGGCAGGTGACAGCGCGCAGACCCTGTTACTGCAGACTGACGCCAACTTCAGCATCATTGCTGAAAGCCAGCAGAGCAATCTGCGCACGGCTGTCTACAGTGCTTACGGCGACCGCCACAGCGACCAACCGATGTTCAGCGTGCGGGCGTTCAATGGTGAAGTGCGTGAAAACACCGGTTGGTATTTGCTGGGCCGTGGTTATCGGGCCTACAACCCGGGCACGAAACGTTTTCACAGCCCGGACTCGCTCAGCCCGTTTGGCAGTGGTGGTGTGAATCCTTATAGCTACTGCCTGGGTAACCCGATTGCGCTTCGCGATCCGACCGGGCATTCGTCGATCGGCTACAGCGGCCGGCCACGGCGGCCGGATGAAGGGGCTGTGCCTGGGCGCGCAGGTGGGGGCGGGGGCGGTTGGATGGCATGGATTTTTGTCGCAGTGGGCGCAGTGGCTACTGCCGCCGCAGTAGTCGCAACAATAGTCACTGCGGGTGCCGCCGCTCCGCTCACCGGTGCTGCTGCTACTTTCACCGTGACGAAGGCGGTGGCAATCGGGGTCGGCGCTGCTCTTGGGGCGGGCTCAGCGATTGCCAGTGCGGTGAACGCTGCCACCGGTGACAAAACAGCTGGCGAGGTTGCGCTTTATTTGGGGCTGGCTGCGCTACCGACTGTCGTAGTAGGGGGACTTGCCGGTTCTGCCGCTGCTGCTGCATCTGCTCCACACAAAATCGGGTCGGTTGCGTTTAGAGCTTTTGATAAAATGGTGCAACGCTTGAAACCTCCTTCGATTGGAGTTATGGAAGGCTTTGGCAACTTCTATGATCCCGCTATCCATGGAGCTTTATGGGGTACCATCAAAGCGGTGAAAACTGCCGCTAGAGTCAGCAGATTAACCGACGATGCTGCTCAGAGCGCATCGACATCCATCAGTTCGCTGCCAGTGCCCCCGCTAGCATCGGGCGGCCTAACGAACATTGCCCGCTTTGTACCGGCTCAGTCGAATCCTGTTAGCAAACTAGTGGAGGTTACTCGTGCTCCAAAGGTTGTGAAGCAGGCTGCAGCGCAGGCAAATAAAACTGTAAATCCCCCCTCAACATCCAATTTCGCGAATACGTTTTTTAAAGCAAAAACACTCCCTGAGGTTGTCATCTCAACAATCCGAAGTTAACTTCTCATTAGTGTTTGGCAACAAGAGCATAACTTTTCTTGTTGCCAAACATACTTCATATCACCACAACCTGCTCGAGTAGCCTCAAGCCACCAACGTCGGCGTCAACGACGTAAACACCTGCCACGTCAACTTCCCGTCAAAACTCACCCGCACCCGCACTTCAAGCTGATTATTGAGTTTGAAGCGCTGCAAATTCGCCTTGGTAATCTGCCCCACATCAATCGTCTGGCCTGCTGCCGGCACGGAAAGCTCGGTCACGACGGGAATGTCGAGTTGCTGGTTGCTCGTACTGAGCCCCCTCACCACAATCGTCACAAATTGCTCTGTGCCCATGTGCGACCAGCGCCCAAGCGTGAACTTGGCAACCCCGCCATCAGGCACACTTGCCACGCTCAGCCTGCCGCCAGTCACCTTGTCGCATTGAACGGCGGGCGTGCCGGTCAACCTTTCGACTTTCAGGTTGAAGGGATTGGATGTGTGCGGGTCAACGACACCGGGTTCGATCACCTCATAACCCACAACCAGCGTTCTGTTGATGTGGTACCTGACCTTTTCGCTGGGGATGTGATAGTCCCTGGAACCTGGCAATATCGGCGTGTTGGTTCGATAACTTCCGGGCGTGCCTTTTACTCCCCACAACACGAACACCCCCTCGCCCTCGTAAATCACCGCCTCGGATGGGATCGTAACCGTGACCCCGTTCATGGCCTTGAGCGGGTCCAATGTGCCACTGGGGGCTGTAGTACTCAGCTCCTTGATGGTCACATGGGGTAGAACACGCGGGATCGGTGTGGCCGCAACGTCCAGCTCGACAAAATCGGAGCGTAAGCTCGGGTTCCCGGCACGGTCGTGCACCTCATACCACACGTAGCGTAGGCCATCGCCCCGGCTGCGAATCAAATTACCGGGCACCGTAATGGTCACCGGCGCCGAGTGGTTTTGGTCATCGAGCTCGATGACACCACCCTGCTCCGGGCTACCCGGGGTTGAGCCCCAGTACCAGGTGATGCGGTCCCACGGCCGGGGTGTCGTATAAGCGGGAAGACCGGCCTGTACCTCATCGCCGTTTTGCTCGAGGTAGCGCGCAGTGAGTTTGTTGGGGGGCGATACTGCAGAGGGAAACGTCAGTTGGCTGGAGGCGTTAAGCACCGGTTCCTGTTTATCGACGGTGACCGTGTAGGGAAACGATCGGGCCGGCACGCCGAGATAGTTGGTCATGATAAAGCTGATCTGTTGCTCTCCATGGGGCAACCTGTCGGCGGGAATCTCAACGTAGTAATCGCCGGGCGACATGGGTAGCGTCCATGTTCTGGAAGCGATGATATTGCTCTCGTTGTCACCCAGGAAAACGTCTACCTGCTCGCACCCAGGGGGCGGAGGAAACTCATACCAGGCTTTGAATTCAAGCCTCAGCGGGTTCGCCGGGTCAACCCATGCCGAGCGATGAAGCAGGTTGCTTTCACCTCCCGGCTTGTTGGGCAATGGTTCCGGCCGTGTCCATGGCGCCGTCATTGTAGGGTCGAGCTGATTGATAGAGCTGGATGCTGACATTTCATGTTCTCCTTGCTGAAAATCGGACGCGCCGAAACAAGGAGTCCGGGCATCCGCCAATCCTGATGAGCAGAACTTTCAACGCCGCGGCAGTTCAGGCTCCGGGCTTGGGCCCGATGCCTTTCGTCATAGGACGATGCGCTTACCAGAGATAGCGCAGGCCGACGTTGGCCCCCCACGGCTGTTCAAGCTTGTTGCCATTGCTGTAATCGAAGTCGACGTGAATCGACGCCTTGTCGCTCAGCGACACGGCAACACCGGCACCCAACTCCCCGCGGGAACCCGAGAGGTCGTTATTGAAGGTGTTGTTATTGACCTTCACTTCATTGTTGTTGGCGAACTCGTGCACATACGCGGCGCGAAGATAAGGCTGCACGGTCATGTCATCCCACTGGAAGTTACGCCCGGCGGTTGCGCCGGCCTTGGCCAGCAACGAATGAGTACGATCGCCTTCAGCGGACAGGCCGTTATCCAGGTCATAGTCCTTGCCCTGAATGACCACGCCGGACAGTTGGGTGAAGGGTTCGACAAAATAGTCATCAGCCAGTTTGATGTGTCGACCGAACTCCAGCGACGCACCGACGCCATGGCTGTCGTAATTGCCCTTGGTCTTTTTGCCGTCGCTGAGGCGCACATCGGATTCATTCTCGAACCGGTTGAACTTGAGCACGCCATCGAAGTAGTAGCCGCTCGATTCATCCAGCCAGGTGGTGTAGGCGCCCAGGTAGTAGCTGTCGATGGTGCCGCTGGTGCCACGACTCAAATCCAGATCGGATTTGCTGTAACCGCCCAGCACGCCCACCAGCCACTGCCCGTCACCCATCGGCAACGGCGCATCGGCACCGAACGACAGGCCTTGCTGAACTTGCTGGTAGGCAACGCCCGAGCTGGCATCTACGTTGAACTTGTTGCCGTAGGCACGTATCCAGCCACCGGCCTTGCCGTGGTCCATGCGCACTTCGCCCATGCGGCTGCGCAGCGTGCTGAGTTCGCCATACCAGGCGGTTGGCGCTGCGTTGAACAGCGCGATCACCGATTGAGTGCCGGGGCTGATGGTGCGCGTGAGGGTATTGAGGTACCAGTCGGTGTTGCCCAGTTTGACCAAGTCATAAGAGAACGCGCCGAGGTCAACACCGCCACCTGCCAGGCTGAACGTGGCATCACCGCCGCCGATATGCACCACCGGCGTAGCAGCCGAGCTCACTGGCTCGGTCCCGCTGGCATCAATTGCAATGGTGTGGTTGCCAGTGGCGTTGCCGGCCACGGTCAAGGTATCGACCTGGCCGGTCTTGAGGTCGGTGTGCATGAAGAACGTACCGCCGGTGCCCGACAGCGTGCCCACGTTCAGTTTAAAAAATTCGCCGGGGTTACCGAACTGGATGGCACCGCCATTCATGTCCAGGTTTTGCACCGAACCGTCACCGACCATCACCCAGCGCGCGTTGCTGTGAATGCCCAGATCCTGCACGTTCTGCAAGCGTCCGGTCAGGGTCGCGGAGTCTTCCAGCAATACATTGGCCGTACTGCCGTCGTCCGCGACGATATCGCCGGTGAGGGTGCTGTTGCCAACCCGCAAGTTACCTTGCGCGCCTCTGCGCACATCCATCAGGATGCCGTTGCTGCCGTTAAGCGTCGACCCATTGAGGACCGCAATATTGACCTGGGTCGGGCCAACATTCAGAGTGTCGACAACAATCGCCGAACCGTTCAAACCGGTGACATGGCTCTGGTTCAATTCGAGCGTGCCCGGACCACTGACGACTGGGTCGGGCCTCATCTCGATGCCATGCTGATTGCCGCTAATGGTGCTGCCGGTGGCTTCGACCGTGCCGCCGGAAATTCGCATCCCGGATGCGGTAGCACCGGTTCCGGCGACAGTGGAACGAGACAGCGTCAGCTTGCTCAGGCCCGTGATCGAGGCCCCCGTTACACCCCCGCTGATCGTGCTGTCACTCACGGTTGCAGTGGACCCTTGGGTGGCCGCCGCGTTACGGACAACCGAAAGACCCGCCTGATTACTGGAAATAGTGCTAAGGGCAATGTTTGCAACGCTCGCATTGACCGCCACACCGAGGGCGCTCCCGGTTGCCTGTACGGTGCTGCCATTGAGGTTGAGGGTGGAGTTGTTGACGGTGATGTCACGGGTCTGTGCGCCATTGGCATTGAGCGTCGAGGCACCGTTCAACACGTAGTTATCCGGCGCGGTAGAGCCATCAATGGTCAGAACCTCGCCCGGGTTAAGTACCCGCGCGTGGGTCATTTCACCGACTAGTAAAAAGGGCGTGATGGTTAATAGCTTCAGGGTAATGGCGAGCGGATGAAGCTTGAACGATTGAACCTTGGGCATATCGGCACCATGATTTAGCAAAGATCGAAAGCGGCGCAGGCTATAGAACGGGACGCAGCCGGTATGTAGGACTAATCCGAAAGAATTTGCCCCACCCGCTGCAACCCGGGAGACGGATGCAACAGCACATCCGCCTCCCATTGCCATGTCGGTTTGCTTGCTAACTCAAGGATTTGGCGCCGGTACGTTGCAGCTCCCCTCACCCTGTGCCAGCCCGATTTGGGTGCTCACGGGTGTCGGCAATGCAGATTTGCCGATGATGGTGTACGACACCTCGACGAGTCCCAGCGGCTTATCATTGGACCAGGTGGGCAGAACATGCGTGGCATAGGGTTCGATGAGCCAGACAATACCGTTGGCGGCCTGAGAATCGGTGATGTTGGTAAACATCTGCGTTTTATTGGCGCCTGGTACTTCAACCGGACTGGAATAGTCGGTAAACGCCTTGTACTCCGCTTCAACGGTGTCCCCAGCCTTCAGTTGCGCACTCGGCGGGATCCGGAACTCAATGCCGTAACTGGAATTCCCGACATTCCAGCGCAGCGAGCTACACGTGATTCTGCCTGCGGCATTGAGATTCAGGGCTTCTGCAGGCGGCAACTTGATGACCAGGAAATCGACATCGACCTCGGTGCGGTTTTCCGGCTCTTGCGGGTTTTTATGGTTGGCGTTTGTCAGCACGTACCAGACAGGCATGGTGGCACTCGCGCCTTCTCCGCGAATGAGGTCCCAATCGAGGGGAATCTCGATAATGTCTCCTGCTGTGTCATTGGTTACGTTAATGACATAAGGGTCGCCGATGGGTGTGCCATTCCACATGACCTGATACGTGTCGCCGTCATTCAATGGCGCCACGAGTGTAATTTTGGCTAAAACCTCCTCGTTCTCATCTGTATCGATCAGTTTGTTTTCAACGTCTGATTGGCCAAATATCTTGACTTCCTCAAGGTTCGGATTGCCTGGTTCAGGGTTCGGGTTATCGGGCCCGGTGTTGGAAAGGTTGCAGTCAACGCTGATGATCGCGGATGGGTAAGGCTCTAAACCACGGTACACGATGTACTGAACATCGGTATCCACCGCACCTGTGGCTACGCCATACGCCGTCTTGATGTGGTTCCAGGGGACGAAGAAGCTGTGGGTTACCGGATTGCTGCCAACGGGCAAGCGGCCCTCGACTTCGGTATCGCCCCATTTGAGGGCGATCTGATCGGTGTCTTTGCCATTGGTAATTCTGCCGAACCTGACAATGACACCGCCGTTGACGATGTCCGAGCGCAGCAATTCTCCACCGGTTGCGTCTGTGACCTGCGGCGCCGGTAATGGCGCGGGCGTTGGCGTTGGACCAAGCGCCACGGACATCAGCTCATACAAGGAAAGAGAACTGACGTTGCCGGCCTTGTCGATCAAGACATAGCCACCGCAGCATGCACCGTCCCCCGCCGCGTTGAAATCGTCTTTGAGGATTCGTACCGTGCCGTTTGCACTGATGGCCTGGGGGCCACGGAGGGTGATGTCTGAGGGGTCTTCTGGCAGCTCTCCTTTGATCCAGCCAAACATCACCGTGACGTCGGCCTGATCACCCGTCCAACCAGGGATCGTAAATTCCAGAAAGTCATTTGTACCAAACGTGGCGTCGGTAATCGGTGGTGTAAAAGAGAACCCCATTTTGGCCGGGGGAGTCGCGCCATTGGGCGGGACCTTGTCGATGTGAATGGGCACCCGATCGGAATGGTCCGGCACAAGATTATAGTTCACATGTTCGTACCTGAGGTCGAACCCGCCCTCGTTCTCCGGCGCCAGCATGAACGCGCTTGGCAAGCTAAATAGCAGTGGCTTCCAGTCAGGGCCACCGGTATACGTGCGATCGGGAGGTAACGTCTTCCACTCGTTACTGCCCTTGCGGGCGATTTGTAGTCTGAATGTGTCTGTTTCACCGGTAGGTGGTAAGCTGCCGAACCACGAGCCAATTGAGATGGTTTGATCACTATCGAGATTTGCTCTGGGAATAAGCCCGTCGGGGTCCCCGTCAATCACAATCCCCCTCACGTCCGGGGCTTGGACCGCCAGCGGCGCTGCCCCGCCGGAAGTGGTTTGGCCTGCCGCAAGCTGCTGCTCTTTTTTATCTGAACCTGCCATGTTGTCGCTCTCCGTATTCAAAACCTGGCGCCATGGATTGCCATGGGGCTTGGGCCGGAAAAGCAGACCGAATACTACCGGGCACTACCCAAACGCATCCCGTCGTTCTGCGCTTGGGAGGAGTAAACCGTGTTTTATGAAAGTGCGTAACTGTCAATGTTGACAGGTAGCGCCACTTATTTTGTGCGCGGGTGAGCGGTGAAACGTCAGGCTCGCAACCCCTCGAGCAAGTCCGAGGCGCACAGTGTGATGCGTCGGCAGGCGTCGGCCAGTTTGGCCCGATCCACCACCAGCCCCAGGCGAATATGCCCCGCCGCACTCGGCCCGAAGGCTTCGCCGGCCAGCACCGACACGCCATAGCCGTCCAGCAATCGCTCGGCAAAATGCTGCGCCGACAAACCGGTCTGACGCACGTCGACCATCACGAACATGCCGCCATCGGGGCAAATCGCGCGGATACCCGGGCAATGGTTGAGGCTGGCGCATACCAGGTCGCGACGCAGGCGATATTCCTCACGCATCAGTGCCACTTCCGGCAGGTTTTCATCGAGGGCCAATTGCGCGGCGTTCTGGATGAAGTCCGGTACGCCGAACAACATGCACAACGACAGATTCACCAAGTGTTCGCACAGGCCTTTTGGCCCAATCACCCAGCCCACCCGCCAGCCGCTCATGGCGTGGGATTTGGACAGGCTGTTGATGGTCGCGGTGCGTTCGGCCATGCCAGGCAAACTCGCCGGGCTGATGTGCTCGCCCTCGAACAGCAGCTCGCTGTAGACCTCGTCGCTGATCAGCCACAAGTCATGACGAATGCACAACGTGGCCAAAGCCTTCCAGGTGGTCAGCGGCAGGCTGGCGCCGGAAGGGTTGTTGGGGCTGTTGAGCAAAATGGCGCGGGTTTTGGGCGTGATACGCGCCGCGACATCCGCAGGGTCAACCCGAAAGCCATTCTGCGAACGCACCGGCACCGGTACCACTTTCGCGCCGCAGGCACCGAACACGCCTTCGTAGGTGACGTACATCGGTTCGGCGACCAGCACTTCGTCACCGGGGTCGAGCAGGCATTGCACCACCGAATACACCGCGCACTGCGCGCCAGGGAAGACGATCACATGCTCGCCATCCACGGCTTGCCCACTGCGCTGGCGATGACGCCGGGCAATGCTGTCGCGCAAACCCTGGCTGCCGCGCACGGCCGGGTAGTGCGTGTCGCCAGCCAGCAAACTGTCGATAGCCGCATGGACGATGGGGATTGGCGTGTCGAAATCGGGATCGCCAATCGACAGCAGCAGTACATCGACACCCTGCTCGCGCAGCTCAAGCGCTCGATCGTGAATCTGCCAGGCCGCCGCTCCGTCACCGGCGATTCGTTGGGTCAAGGCTGAGTAGCGCATGCGGTTCTCCTGTCGCGCGGTTTCCTTGCCACAACCCTATCTTAAATCGCCAAACACGCCACCCCGTAAGCCATTGTTTAATGGTGTTTAAGGTTACTTTCTGAAAGCCACTCTGACATGAAGAAGCCTTCGCCCAATCCGCCGGACAACGATCCAGCCTCCCCATACGGAAACGCTGGCGTCGGTGGACGTGATGATCCATCAGTTGGTCGATCATCTGGACGGTGGATCGCGCAATGCCCTGCTGGGCATTTCCAACAGCGTGATGCTGGCCGAGATCACGGCGAACCGGGTGCTGGATCAGGTTGATCCACGGGGGTAGGTACATAGATCAAAAGATCGCAGCCTTCGGCAGCTCCTACAGGGAATCGCAATTCAAATGTAGGAGCTGCCGAAGGCTGCGATCTTTTGCTTTAACGGCGAACAGCCACCCGCCAAACCCGCGCCACATCGCTC